>Ga0272446_1001061_pt1 | contig 41207 bp, 31 predicted proteins | sample YNPCB0061_FD_194587 | JGI IMG/M metagenome (GOLD analysis project Ga0272446, IMG submission 194587) | Hot spring microbial mat communities from Yellowstone National Park, WY, United States - YNP-CB-006-1 | ecosystem: Environmental > Aquatic > Thermal springs > Hot (42-90C) > Sediment | place...
CAGGTACGCGCGGGAGTAGTTTTTGCAGATGTAACAATCACAGGTTGAGTCAAGTGGAGCTTTTGAGTATTTGTTAGATTCATTTTTGAGGTGAAGAATGCCTTTGTTGGTAAAAGCTGATCCGTGACGGCCGAGTCGTGTAGGCAAAACGCAATCAAACATGTCTATTCCGCGTTTAATTGCTTCTTTGATGTCTTCTGGCGTACCGATTCCCATCATGTAGCGGGGTGTGTTTTTGGGCAGGTAGGGCAGGATGGCGTCAACAATTGCCCAAGTTTGTTTGCGGGGTTCTCCAACCGCTAGTCCGCCGATCGCGATGCCCGGTAAATCCAAGGCCGCTATGAACTTGGCCGACTCGATGCGCAGGTCTTTATACATTCCGCCCTGAATGATGGGAAAAAGTGCTCTTTTTACCTTGTGTTTGCGATTCAACTTTTCGTGTGCCGATTTGCATTCCAGCGCCCAGCGGTGTGTGCGTTCCATCGCCTGCATGGTGTATTCTCGTCCGCAACCGTAAGGCGCGCATTCGTCAAAAGCCATGATGATGTCCGCGCCAAGTTCGTGCTGGATTTCCATAACTTTGGCCGGGCTGAAAAAGTGTTTGCTCCCGTCCAGCAATGATCTGAATTCAACTCCGTCTTCGCGGATTTTAACGATATTGTTGCGGGAGGATTTGGTTGAGTTTTTTGCTGTAATATTAGGGTTTTTGGTTTTTGAGCTTGCTGTGCAATTAGGTGATGAGTATTGGCGCAAGGTGTTGTTATTTCCGAGTGAAAATACCTGAAAACCGCCGGAATCGGTCAGAATCGGTCTATCCCAGTTGATGAATTTATGAAGTCCGCCCATCTTTTTGATGAGTTTGTGCCCCGGGCGGAGGTATAAATGATAGGTGTTGGCTAGGATAATTTGAGCGCCGATGCTTTTGAGTTCATCTGGAGATAAGGTTTTTACTGCGCCTCTGGTGCCTACGGGCATGAAAACGGGGGTTTCGATCCTGCCGTGGGGGGTTATGAAAACTCCTACCCGCGCATGGCTTTTTTGGTCTTGTCGGAGGATTTTGAAGTTGAACATAAGTGCGGATATGATGCGCTCAAAACGGCGATTTATCTTTGGAATATGGTTTCATTGCCATCTTTCTTATCCAATGGTCCATCAGGGTGATTGCCACCATGCTTTCCGCGACGGGGATAAGGCGGGGTAGGATGCAGGCGTCGTGCCGGCCAGCAACTTTGATTGTGGCGTGGTGCCCTTTTTTGTTCACAGTATGTTGTGATTTGGCGATGCTAGCGGGTGGTTTAACGGCTAAGCGGATGATTAGGTCTGTGCCGATTGAGATGCCGCCATAAATGCCGCCGGCGTGATTGGTTTTAGTTGAGATTTTGCCGCCGCGGTTAATTATTTCATCATTATTTTGTGAGCCTTTGAGTTCTGCTACTTTAAAGCCGTCTCCAAATTCTAGGCCTTTGACTGCTCCTATGGAAAAAAGGGCTTTACTTAGGTCCGCTTGGAGTTTATCAAAGACTGGTTCGCCAAGTCCCGCGGGCGTGTTTTTTACTATTATTTCAATAATTCCGCCCACGGAATCACCCTCATCTTTAACTTGAATGATATATTGCTCCATTTTAGGTGCGGCAATTGGGTCCGCGCAGCGTAGTGAGTTTTTTTCTATTTCTGTTTCATTGAATTTTTGGGCTTTAATTGTTCCAACCTGTATTGTGTGGCCAATGATGTGGGTATTTTCTTTAAGCGCTAGAAATTTTTTTGCGATTGCTCCTGCCATGACGCGCGATAAAGTCTCGCGGCCGGATGCTCTGCCTCCTCCGCGGTAATCTCTATGTCCAAATTTTAGGTCATAACTGAGATCGGCGTGTCCCGGGCGATAGAGGTCTTTGATATTTGAATAGTCGCGCGAACGTTGGTCTTTGTTTTCCACGATTAGCGAGATTGGTGTGCCTAAGGTTTTTCCTTCAAAAACTCCTGAAAGGATTTTGACGCGGTCCTCTTCGGTTCGGGCGGTGCCAATTTTGCTCTGTCCCGGCTTACGCCGGTCAAGTTCAGACTGTATGTCTTGTTCGGTTAATGGAAAACCCGCTGGAAAACCGTCAATTACGGCTCCCAACGCTGGCCCGTGAGATTCTCCCCACGTGGTAACTCTAAAGTAAGTACCAAATGTGTTGCTGGGCATTTATTTATTTTTTTTTGCGGCTGTTTTTTTTGCCGCTTTTGTTGAAGCTTTGGCTTTTACTGCTTTCTTGATCGCTGGACTTGCTTCTTCCGATAAAAATCCAGTTTGTATTGGCTCTGATATTGTTTTTTCTTCTTCATTCTTTTCCGTGTTGTGGATGAGTTCGTCCAATTCTTTGTCCACGAGTTTAACTTGTTTTTCTTTTATTTTTTGCGCTTTTTTAATTTTCGCCATAAATTTGTCCACACGTCCCGCGGTGTCAACTAGTTTTTGGTTTCCGGTATAGAAAGGGTGGCAGGCTGAACAGATTTCAGTTTTGAGTTCTTTTTTTGTAGAGCCAGCTAGCATGACGTTGCCGCAGGAACAGGTGATCTTAATATTTTCAAAGTATTGCGGATGAATTTTTGCTTTCATGGTGAAGTTATTTTATTGGCGGGTGGTAATATAATGTAAGGGGCTGGTTATAGCAAGGCAATTAGTTTCTAACAAGAGATTCCTGGATGGTTTTTGATGTTTTTTCCTCATTTTGTTGTAATGGTTCGTTTTCAACTAGTGATACGGAAGCCACTTTATCACCTTGATTTAGTCTCATCAGATAAACGCCTTGCGTGGTACGTCCCTGTGAGGGAATGTCGTTAAGGTTCATTCTGATGATTTGTCCTAATTTAGAGACGATAATTAGATCGCCGCGTGAGGTTTCTTGCAGGATCTTGGCTCCGACAATTTTGCCGGTTTTTGCCGTGACATTCGCGGCTTTGACACCGGTTCCGCCTCTTGCTTGGTTGCGGTAGTCGGTTACTTTAGTGCATTTGCCTAGTCCGTTTTCCATGATCACTAATAGTTCAGATTGCTCGGGATTTTTAACGACATCCATATCAACGACTTCATCTCCTTCTTTGATGCGTATTCCTCGGACACCCATTGACGCTCTGCCGGTTGGGGATATGTCATTTTCATTAAAGCGGATGGATTTTCCTTCTCTGGTTACGATCATGATGTTGTCGTTTTTATTGCAGAGCTTGCTCCAGCGCAAAAAATCGCCTGGACGCAGTTTGATCGCAATTAGGCCGCTTTTGCGCACATTTTTAAAGTCAGCCGTTGGAGTTTTTTTGATTGTGCCTTTACTGGTCATCATGACCATGTATTCGCCTGTTTTTTCTTCTCCACTGGTCAGGATGGTGGTCACGCTTTCGTTTTCTTGCAGTTGCAACAGGTTCACTATCGCTTGTCCTTTTGCTGTTCTTGACCCGACTGGAATTTCGTAGACTGGGTGGCGGAAGACGCGTCCTAGGTTTGTGAAGAATAAGATTTCATCATGGGTCATTGCTTCCCGAACTATAAAAATCTCGTCCTCCTCCTTGGTGGTGGCGCCAATGATGCCTTTTCCGCCACGATTTTGGGTGCGAAAAGAGGATGGGGAAATACGTTTAATGTAGTTTTCTTTGGAAAGAACCACGATCATTGGCTCGTTTGGGATGGTGTCTTTATTGCTTATTTCTCCAAGCGCTTCTGGACGAACTTCCGTCCTGCGCGGGTCCGCGTAGCGTGTTTTAATTTCCGCGAGCTCTTCGGTGATTATTTTGGTGATCTTTTTGGGATCATTGAGAATGCTCAACAGTTCTTCTATTAATGCCAGTTTTTGCTTGTATTCGTCTTCAATTTTTTTTCTTTCTAGTCCGGCTAAAGTTTGTAATTTCATTTCCAAAATTGCTTTTGCCTGAATGTCGGTAAGTTTAAATTCTTTTATTAGAGCGGCGTGAGCGGCTTCTTTTGTTTCGGATTCGCGAATGGTTGTAATTATTTCATCAATATGATCAAGCGCGATTGTCAGGCCTTCAAGAATGTGAGCGCGCTCCTGCGTGATGCGCAGTTCATATTTGGTTCTGTTGATGATGACGGTATTGCGATGGGCTAGGAAGTAAGCAAGGATTTGCTTTAGATCAAGCAGTTTTGGTTGCAATCCTTCCACGAGCGCTATCATGTTGAAGTTGAAGCTTTCCTGCATGGGGGTTAGCTTGTAAAGCTGGTTCAGGATTTTCTTAGGGTAAGCTTCTTTTTTAAGCTCAATTACGATACGGATGCCTTCGCGATTGGATTCGTCGCGAACATCGCTGATGCCCGTTATTTTTTTGTCGCGTACCAGATCCGCGATTTTTGTGACTAAGGTTGCTTTGTTTACTTGATAGGGTATTTCCGTGACGATGATCGCGTATCTGCCTCCTTTTTTTTCTTCTATGTTGGCTTTCGCTCTCATAGTCACGCCCCCGCGGCCCGTAAGATAGGCGTTTCTGATGGCGTTTTGGTCGTAAATTATTCCACCTGTGGGAAAGTCTGGCCCTTTAATGTATTGCAGGAGATCTTCTATTGTGGCTTCAGGATTGGCGTTTAAAAAAATCAACGCGTCAACCAGCTCGCCAAGGTTGTGAGGCGGTATGGATGTGGCCATACCTACGGCGATTCCATTGGATCCATTAAGCAGGAGTTGAGGAAGACGGCTTGGTAGAACAACTGGTTCTTTTAATTTGCCGTCGTAGTTGTCTACCCAAGGGATTGTTTCTTTATCTATGTCTGCCATCATTTCATCCGTGATTTTTTCCATTTTTGCTTCCGTGTAACGCATTGCGGCCGCGCTGTCACCGTCTATGGACCCAAAGTTGCCCTGACCGCGCACTAGTTTGTAGCGGAGGGAAAAATCTTGTGCCATTCTTACCATCGCTTCGTAGACAGGCGCGTCGCCATGCGGGTGGTATTTTGCAAGCACTTCACCGACAACGTACGCTGATTTGCGGTAAGCGGATCCGGATGTTAGTCCAAGGCTGTGCATCGCGTAAAGTATTCTTCGATGCACTGGCTTAAGTCCATCGCGCACGTCTGGTAGCGCGCGTGCCACGATGACACTCATCGCGTAGTCTAAATATGAGGTTTGCATTTCTTCAGAAATGTTTTTTGGCGTGAAATCCGCGAACATTTCTGATGTTTCAGTGACAGGCGGATTGTTTGTGTCGGGTGTTTTTTTGGGTTCTTTTTCTTCAGCCATTACTTTTGAATTAGTGATTTGTTGTAGATTGTTTTCTTGCGGAAGCGATCGCGCGGACTTAAAGCAGTCTGGACGTCACTCTACCACAATTTTTTAAAATTAACAGTGTAAACGCTTTTATTCAGCCTTCTAAAGTTGAATGTCTGGGCTTTTTTTGGTATAATATTGAAGAAAAATTTGAAAAACAAAAATAAAAAAGATGGCTGACGATAAAGCGCAGAATCGGCAAAATGATACCGCGATTCCTGATTGGCTAAAAAAAGCTCAGGTTTTGGCGGAACAAATTTCTGGGGAGGAGACTTCTTCGGCAGGTTCTTTAACGCAATTAAGAGGTGGTACTGCGACTGGCGGAGCAGTCACAGGGGGGGCTTTGGCAGGCAATAGACAGACGACGGTCCAGTCAGACGCGGGAGGATCACTTACGGGAAGCGCTATGGTAGGCGGCACGATTACAGATGACGCTATGGTAGGCGGCGGCGAGGCGGGAAGCGCTTTAGTAGGAAGCTCTGTGTCACTTGGTGCTATGGGAGGAGGGTCTGCGCTTAAAATGCCGGTGAAAGGTGAAGTAGCTACGCCGAGCGCTGTGCCTATGTCTTCTGCGGGATCAATGCCGGTCATAACGTCAAGTCCGTCAAGTCCGCTAACTGTTGTTACGCCCGAATCAAATGGTATCTCAACCTCTGGTACCTCAAAGTCGGTCTTGACTGAACAACAAAATTTAGGGGAAGTGCCTGCGCCTGTTCCTGATTGGTTAAAAAAAGCTGCCCAAAAGGCTGTGGCAACAGAACAAGTGGACTTGGGGGCATCTATTGTGGAGTCGTCCCAAAAAGTTGAGTCAGCTGGATCAGCGGGAGCGGCTGGACAAACTGGTGTGGCTGGACAAACTGGTGTGGCTGGACAAGTGAAATCGGCTGGACAAAAAGGGCCTGATGTAGCTATTGAATCTGTGGATGTGTCCAAGGCTTCTAGGGAGGGATCAGTGCTAACTGGTCTTGCTCCTGAGATTGAGTCAGCGAAAATGGCGTCGCCGGATAAAGTCGCGGAGGCAAAAATACAATCAGATGGGGAGGGGGACAAAGCTTTGATGGTAGAAAAGTCAGCTGTGTCGGCGCCGCAGTTGCCCGGATGGCTACAAAAAATTAATAGAGATGAAAAAGCTGTTCAGGATGATATTCAGTCTTCAGTTGCCGCTGTGCCGATCGTGGACGCGAGATCTGTTGCTTCTTCTTCGTTGGTGACGGCTTCTAGTGATTCAGCGGCTTTTGCTAACGTTCTTGGAGGATCTAACCAGACAGCGTCAATTGCGGTGGGTGGTTCTGTCGCTGGGTCGCAACAAAAGTTTCAATCAGGAGCTTTGTCCGGACTGCTGGAAACTCGTCCGGAAGAAGGGGGGCTCAAGTCAGTAACTATGACAGATAAAACAGTCGCGGATTCTACTAAATCTCAAGATTTAGTGGGAGTTACTAGTGCGTCTGCCGGTAGCAGTGACTCTGTGACAAAAGCAAAAATCAAAGAAAAAAACGATATTTTTAAGGCTGCTGAATCTGCTTTTCTTTCGTTTTTGGGTAAGGGGACGAAGGTTATTTCAAAAGCTAAAACTGCCGGGCAGGCTTCTGCGTCTGGAGCGCAATCCCCGGAATTAATTTTGGGGCATGGTTTGGATGAGAAGGTCGCAGGTGGTTCAAAAGCTAACGCGCCGGAAAAAGTGTCAACCAGTAAGCAGGCTGAAGATAAGGCAACAGCTGAAGAGCGTCTTAGAATGGTTGAAGCTGAAAAGATTTATCAACAAGGATTGGCTACCATTCGTGATCTTATTGCGCCTTCTTCCATGGAGATTCGTTATGATATGTTACGCGTGGAAGGAATGTACGCGCAAAGTTTTTATGTTTATGCTTATCCCCGCTATCTGGATACGAACTGGATGTCTCCAGTTATAAATTTTGACGTGACGATGGATATTTCACAATTTATTTATCCTATAGATTCGGCAACGATCATGCGTGTTTTGAAAAAGAAAGTGGCTCAAATGCAGGCTTCGGTTAGAATTAACGCCGAAAAAGGCTTAGTCAGCGATCCGGCGCTAGAAACAGCTTTGCAGGATGCTGAAGAGTTGCGTACGGCAATACAGCGTGGACAGGAGAAGTTTTTTCAGTTCGCGTTGTATTTTACGATTTATTCAGAAGATGAAAAGAAAATATCCAAGATTGCCAAACAATTGGAAAGTATTCTTGGCGGTAAACTTATTTTGACCAAAAAAGCTGAATTACAGATGGAACATGGATTTAACTCATGTCTGCCAATGTGTTTAGACGAACTGGAAGTAAATTTGAACATGAATACTTCTCCTTTATCCTCAACTTTTCCTTTTAGTTCATCTGATCTAACTTCAAATGAGGGTATTTTGTATGGATTGAATCGGCACAATGACAGTTTGATCATCTTTGACAGGTTTAGTCTTGAAAACGCAAATTCAGTGGTTTTTGCCAAATCTGGCGCTGGAAAATCTTACTGCGTCAAACTGGAGATATTGCGTTCAATGATGGTTGGCACTGATGTGATCATTATTGATCCGGAAAACGAATATGAGGCTTTGGCGCAAACGGTTGGCGGAGCATATTTGAGGGTTTCGCTTAATTCAGATCGGCGTATTAATCCGTTTGATTTGCCTACGCCATTTGAAGGCGAAGAGGTTCAACCTGGCGATTTGTTAAGACAGAATATTATCAATTTGCACGGGCTTTTGAAAATCATGCTTGGCGGGGTAAGTCCTGAGGAAGAAGGAATTTTGGACAAGGCTCTTAATGATGTTTACAGCCTCAAAGGGATTACGATGGAGATGGTTGATCCTTCAAGCATACCTGCTCCTACAATGGAAGATCTTTATGATATTCTTGCGGCTATGGAAGGAGGGCAAGGGCTTGCCCAAAGATTGCAGAAATATACGGTTGGCACATATTCAGGCATCTTTAACAAACCAACTAATATTGATCTTGAGAGCGGAATGATGGTTTTTTGTATCCGTGATCTTGAAGATGCGCTTCGTCCGATTGCCATGTACATTATTCTTAATTATATTTGGAACAAGGTGCGTAGTAAGCTGAAGAAGCGGATTTTGGTTATAGATGAGGCTTGGACGATGATGCAACATGATGATTCGGCAAGGTTTTTGTTTGGTCTGGTCAAGCGTGCTAGAAAATATTATTTGGGCATTACGACTATTACGCAGGATGTGGAAGATTTTGTGAAGAGTCCTTATGGCAAGCCAGTAGTTACCAATTCATCAATGCAATTACTATTAAAACAGGCGCCCGCGGCTATAGATATTCTTTCAAAGGTGTTTAATTTGACGGAAGGGGAAAAATATATGCTTTTAAATAGTGGAGTTGGACAGGGGCTATTTTTTGCTGGTTTGAAACATGTCGCGATTCAGATTATCGCTTCATATACGGAAGACAAGATTGTCACAACCAATCCCGAAGAAATTTTGCGGAGCAGGGACGCGTCATTAAGTTACCAGTAGTTACTATTACTTGTTTTAAGCGTAAGTGTCGGAGTTGATTCGCTATTTTATTGGCTTAATTCTTTTAAGGCTTGATCCAGCTGTGAATCGGTTTGCCCAAGGAAGTCGCTTTTTGAAGTTTTCACCGTGATGTCTGGTGTCAGACCTACTTGATCTATGTTGCGTTGAAGCGGAGTCATCCAGTGGGCGATTGTCAGTTTGAAAAATGAACCATCGGTGTAAGTGGTGGCTTCTTGCACGGTGCCTTTGCCATAAGTCGTTTCACCTAGGAGTTTCCCCACTTTGTAGTCTTGCAGAGCTCCCGCGACTACCTCCGCCGCGGAAGCGGTGCCTTCATTAACAAGCACGATGAGCGGAATTTTCGCGTCTTGGAATTCACCTTTGCCATCTGAAGCTTTGGTTTGATTTTTACCGTTAATTTTGAGGTTAATGATGGTTTTTCCTGTTTTGATGAAATGGCCAAGAATGTTGTAAGCGCTATCTAAATAGCCACCCGGATTGTTGCGCAGGTCAAGGATTAAACCTTTTGGTTTTTTGGCCATAGTTTCAGCAAAGATCTTGCCAAATTCTGCCGCTGTTGAGTCTGTGAACTGGTAGATTGAGATGTACCCAATGTCATCCGGGAGTTTATTTGTGTAGCCCGGGATGGGGATAACTGTGTCAAGGTTGAGCTTCGCGCGGGTTATGGTGAAGGTAAGTATGGAGCCATTTCTGTTGACTGTAAGTTTTACGCTTGTGCCTGCGGGGCCTTTAATTTTGGTCAGTACATCTTCAATTGGCATTCCAATTATGGTTTTCCCATCAACGGATGTGATAATGTCACCGATTTTCAGGCCAGCTTTCTCCGCGGGCGAGTCTTTGAATATGTTAGTTATAATGATGCTGTCTTCAAAAGTATCCAGCATCGTTCCGATTCCTTCAATGGTACCTTGCAGGTCATCTTTAATTGTTTGCGCGTTTGCAGGTTTTTCAAATATTGTATAAGGATCGTTAACGGTCTTGACCATGCCGTCAATGGCGCCGTAAAGCAGGTCATCGCGGTTTATTTTGTCTTTGTTTAAGGATTCAGTGTTAATTTTGTTCCAGACGTCCAGCATGATCGGAAATTTCGCGTTGTCCATGAAATCGGACTCAATCTCGGTAAGGTAATTATTGTTGATGTTGTCAGGATTGATAATCAAAATGTTTTGAATTTGTGCTTCTCGGTATTTTCTAGCTTTGTAGATGAACTCGGCGGCTTCGCCGCGAGTTACCATTTTTAAGGCATTGAAGCGGCTGTTGGTGTTTTCGGGAAAAAGGCCTGCCGCTAATGCGGCTCTGGCTATGTAGGAGTAAGGTGATGAGGGTTGTATGTCGGTAAAGCCTGTGGGTTGGTCGGATGGTAATGGTGGTATGGGGATGCCCTCAGCGGACATTAAAATTTTTAAGGTTTCAACGGTTGAGATCGGTGCGGCGGGATAAAAAAAAGGCAGATCAGGATTTATGGATGTGAGGCCAAGGTCATAGGCTTTTTTAACGTAAGGTGAGAACCAAGATGACGCTGGCACGTCTTTGTATTTGGTTTGGGTGGGTTGGTCTTCTTTGGCTTTATATCCTATGTCATTGAAAATTGCTTTGAGTAGTTCGGCCCTTGTAATGAGTTGGTTGGGGCGGAATGAACCGTCGTTGTATCCTTTCATGACGCCATTTGTTTCCAGCGCGTGTATGGCGTTGAAATGAGGGTCGCTAGATTGAACGTCGTAAAACGAAGCCGCCGCGAGAGTAGGATAAAGTAAAATGCTCGTTAATAAAGCACAAAGTCCAATTTTGGTCTTGGTCAATTTATTTTGTGTTTTAAGCGTGTTTGACATGGTTGTTGTGTGTAGGTGTGGATACCTTTAAATATTGAATGTGTTGGGATTATAGGCGAGTTTATTGATAAAGACAACTTATTGGTTGGTTGAGCGGGTCATAAAACTGAAGGTGACAATTTGCTAAATAGCCGAAAAAGGGCTATAATTAAAGGATTATATATGAAGATAGGAAGAAAAATCTTGCTGGCAATAATAGCTCTTGCGGTTTTCGCGGGGACTGTTGTGCTAGAGGCTGGAGTTTCGGCAATTGATGTGAATGTGGTGAAGGGTAAAATGTTGATGACGCCTTCAGAAGGTGGCGCGCGATTAAACAGAAATAGTGAGTCTGTTTTATTAAAAAAAACGGAGGAGTTTGTTCCTGGCGATGTAATTGAGACCGCTGATGGACAGACTATAAGCCTTAGCTTTGCCGGTAACGGGGTTTTGCGTCTTGCTCCAAAAAGTAAATTGACGATTGCGATAGCGGACACTGTTACTGACGAGTTTGTTTTCAGGCTTGATCAGGGGAGTGTTTGGATTAATACCGCGTATACCTCGGCGACGGTGAATCTGCTTGCTGGGAGCGCGCTGTTGGTGCCGAGGATGGCCGCTTTTAATACTTCTTTTAATGGATCGCAAACCGTGACGCAAGCTTATTCAGGGCAGGTTGCTGTCGGTTTGATTAAACCCGATTTTGCAAGTGATAAGGCGGTCAGATTTAATTCTAATTCTTTTATAAATAGTTTTTTGGTGGCACAGGGCAGTCAGGCCACGATTTCGCAGGATAATGTTGTGGCCAACGCTGATATTTTGCAACGGTTGTTATATTCAAAGTTGATCAAAGAATTTCAGTATACGCTGTTTGTGAAGGCCGATTTTGCGCGAGATGCTTGGCTTGCGACTAACGTTAAGCTGGATAAGCAACTGTTGATTGATGTTGCCGCCGCCAAATTGAAGATGATCAATGCTAGGGGCTTAAAAACAGCGTCGCTTGAATCATGGGGTTATGAAATGCAAAAAGCGGTGAGCCGTTTTGCCGATGTTTTCACTTTTTCTGCTAAGAAAGTTGAATCAAGGCTTATTGCTTCTTTATTTGATTATCTTTATGATGCTGAATATCTGCTGGTATATAGCAGAAGCACTGAAGCCAAACAGCGACTTGATTTATTTTCAAAGTCTGTTGCTGACGAAATTGGCCGCCATGGGAAAGATTTTAGAGATAAAGTGATGAGCGGGCTTAGGTCCGCTTATGCGGAGCTTGTGCATGTGATGCCGGAAGATCCTTTGTTTGTGGCAAAAACTCAATTGTCAGATCTTATTTTCTCACAGCTGGGCGAAAGTGACGATGATATAACAGAGAAGTTTAGTCTTATAAGGGAATATATCAACTATGCTTACCGCTTGGCCGATTCAAATGTGATTTTGTCGCGCATTATGTTGCGACAATATTTCACGAAGCTCAAGGAACTTATCAGTAAAGAAAAAGCTCGTTTGTTACCGATGAAAACCTTAATTGCCGAAGAGAATCAGATCGTGGATAATCTTTTAAAGCAATATTCTGAATTTTATCAGCCGGAGTTTTTTAAACATAAATATGACCTGGAAATGGACTGGTTGTCGCTTTTGCCGGATGGTAATGAAAAATTGGAAGAGAAACAGTCTATTATCAATACGAAGATTGATTTTCTGCATCAACTGCAAATTTTTTTCCTGAACGAGAAGATAGTGCTCGCGGATGCCAAGAATATTGTTACTAGTTTGCTTTCTCAAATTGAAGATTTGAAGACGGGTGTGGAAGTGGCTGTTAATCAATTGTTTGATCTGCGTTTAAAGGATAATACTAAATTTCTTTATTTTATCACTTCCGCTCAGCAAGGGGCGCTAAAAGGGGTGACGATGAAGCAAAAATACGAATCCTTCCTTGCTATTCAAAAAGAAGATATTAGCATGCAAAAGGTAATGGATCAGGCTAAAAGCGGTATTCCTGCTACTTCTGTCGTTGAGACGCTTTCGGCAAAGGATATTTTGGCGCGGGCTAATGGAGATTTTGCCGCGGCTGGTATCACCAATGTTGTTTTTGGCAATTTTACTGGACCGGAGCAGAAATTGATCACTGTTGAAAAGGCACAGGTGGCAGGGGTTGTTTTTGCGGGCCAGTATGATTGGAATAAGAAACTAATCTCAAATGTGACGGTGAGGGGTAAAGTTGTATCGCAACAACCTGTAAGACTTGAAAACCTTGGTTTGATCATCAAGCCCGCGCCAGTCGTTACTCAACAGACTCAGGAAACACAAGTGGTTGTTCCGGTATCAAGAGCCGAAAAAGTGGCAAGGTTGTTGTTGATTCAAAAGTTGAAGAATAATGGGTTTACTTTGCTTGATGTTGATATTCAGCCTGTTGACGTGGAAAATGGGCTGTTCATTATTAAGAAGGCGATGTTGACCGATGCTCCAACGGTTTTTGTCAGTTTACATTTTAACAGCAAGGCCAATATTGCCTCTAAGTTAGTTGTAATGACTGAATCAGGCAATAAAGCTGTTGATGGAGATATTGCCTTGGCTGATTTGTTGGATAAAGTAAAGGCAGTTTCTGGAGTTTAAAATAATTTTTTAGTTTGCCGCGCAGATTGTTTCGCAGTTTGCCCCGCCCGTGATTTAGCAGAAAAGCGGGTTTTAAGGAATGCCTTTCGTATTTTGTCCATAGTTTGCCCGTGATTTAGCGAAAAAAATGGCAGGCTTTAAGGTTTAAAGCATTTTTTAGTTGATGACATTCTAAAAGATATATGCTATATTCCTCACGCCGCGCAAGAGTTGGAAATCGCTGGTGCTCAGGGTTTCCATGTGCTCGGGTTGGCGGCCGAGCTCTGGAAGATTAGTTTTTAAGGGATTTTAATTTATGAACAAGGAAAAAGAAGTTAACCGAGCGTCTGGTTCATACGGAGCCGATGCTATTCAGGTGTTGGAGGGTCTTTCAGCTGTTAGAAAGCGTCCCGGTATGTATATTGGAACGACTGATTTAGCGGGCTTGCATCATCTTGTATGGGAGGTTGTTGATAACGCCATTGATGAAGCCATGGCTGGTTATTGTCGGAATATAGACGTTGTCGTGCATGAGGATGGCAGTTGTTCGGTGGAGGATGATGGGCGGGGAATACCGGTTGATATTCATGCTAAGACCGGTAAGTCGGCGCTAGAGACTGTATTGACGATTCTACACGCGGGCGGTAAGTTTGGTGGAGGTGGGTATAAGGTTTCTGGAGGATTGCATGGGGTAGGAGTTTCTGTCGTGAACGCTTTATCGTCAAAACTGATCGCCACTGTATATCGTGATGGCAATATTTATGAACAAGTTTATGAGCATGGTGGTGTTCCCCAAGGTGAGGTAAGAATAGTTGGCAAAACTGATAGAACGGGCACAAAGATACATTTTTATCCTGATCCAACCATTTTTGAAAAGACCGATTTTGATTTTCAGACTATTCTCAATAGGTTGCGACAACAGGCTTATTTAACAAAAGGTGTGAAAATCAGGTTTACCGATGCTAGAAGCGGGGATAAATACATGTTTTATTTTGAGGGAGGGATCAAGTCATATGTTCAACATCTTAACAGAAACAAGGAGACGATTGGGGATGTGGTTTACATAGAAAAAGATGTTCAGGAAGGCGTGATTGAGATTGCTTTGCAATATACTCAATCTTTTCAAGAACAGGTGTTTACGTTTGCCAACAATATTCATACCGTTGAAGGCGGTATGCATTTAACTGGTTTTAGGTCAGCGTTGACGAGGACTATCAATAACTATGGTAGAAAGTATGGGTTTTTGAAAGAAAAAGAGGATAATTTTACTTCTGATGACGTGCGTGAAGGTCTGACTTCAATTGTGTCTGTTAAGCTTTCTAATCCTCAATTTGAAGGTCAGACCAAGAGCAAGCTTGGCAACGCGGAAATGAGAACGGCGGTTGAAAATGTTTTTGGAGAGGCTTTTGAGACTTATTTGGAAGAGAATCCGTCGGAAGCTCGCAATATTTTTGCCAAATGCGCCCTTGCGGCTCGAGCGCGGTTGGCGGCGCGAGCTGCGCGTGATACTGTTATTAGAAAAGGCGCTTTGGAAGGAATGACATTGCCGGGTAAATTGGCTGACTGTTCAAGCAAGGAGCCGGAAAAGTCGGAACTTTTTTTGGTTGAGGGAGAGTCGGCAGGTGGTTCCGCAAAGATGGGGCGTGAACGCGAGTTTCAGGCGATTCTGCCGCTGAAAGGTAAAATTCTGAACGTTGAACAGGCGCGTATGGACAAAATTTTGGCGAATCAGGAAATTAAAAATCTGATCATTGCTCTAGGGGTGGGGATTGGTGAGGTGATTGATATTTCCAAGATCCGTTATCATCGGGTTGTGATCATGACTGATGCTGATGTTGATGGAGCTCATATTCGCACTCTTTTGCTGACAATGTTTTATCGCTATTTACGGCCAGTGATTGAGCATGGGTTTCTTTATGTTGCCCAACCCCCCTTGTACAAGGTGAGTCAGGGTAAAAAAGTGGAGTATGTTTATGCTGAAGATCAGAAGGATGAGGTAGTGAAAAAGTTTGGCGATCCATCAAAAGTTTCTATTCAGAGATATAAGGGTCTTGGTGAGATGAATCCTGAACAGCTGTGGGAAACGACTATGGATCCGGAACATCGCCGGATGTACAGAATTCGGATTGAAGACGCGGAAGAAGCTGATAGAACTTTTGAAACACTAATGGGTGCTGATGTTATGCCTCGCAAAAAGTTTATTCAAGCGCACGCAAAAAAGGTTAAGAATTTGGATATTTAGGTTTTCGGCAAAAAGTGTTTTTAAAAGGTTCTGGCGCGATGTTGGTGGGGTGCTGGTTTGTTGTTTTTAAACTAGTCTAGGTTGTGAGTTGAGCCGATGTATTCACCACTGGAGTGAATGAAAAGGATTTCATCTAGGTGTGGTAAAGCTGGTTCAAGTTGGTGAAGCATTTGTTTTTGTTGCGTCGCTTGTTGTAAATAAGAATAAAGATAGATTTTGAATAAGGTTTGGGCTTTTGGTCGCTCTTTGATTTTATTGATATCCAAAAGTTCATTATCGTTGACTTGAACCAAAATAATTTTGCCGTTCATTTCAATTTCTAGAATGGTTGTGTCTTGTTTAAGCGGGTAATCGTTAGTTTTATCATTGGTAGCCGCTTTTGCTGGATCGGGTGTTATGTGCAGGTTTTTTTGGTTAAAACTAGAGCAGGCAGGTTTGTATTTGTTCTTGATTGTGTAAATTCCGTGCGGGATTTGGCTTGGTTCATAGATTCTAGATTTGCTTTCAAGTTTTGCCAGTTGTTCGTTGATTAAATCATCTACTGGGGCGTAAATTAAGCGCGTAATTTTGCCTTCTTTGACTTTTAAAATCATATCACGATCTTCCGCTACACGTGCGTCATAATCTTTTTTCGTGACGTATCTAATTTCTGACCTAGGGATGCGTATTGATGCAGTGAATCGTTTTCCGCCTGTGACCATGTTTTCCAGCGTTGCTTCTGTGATGTCGCCTTTGTCGTTATTGTTGATGATTTTATAATAGCCCGGTTGCGCGCGGAGTTCAGGTTCGCTAATTTGTTCACGCATGTTTGGTAGCATGCGCGGTACTTTTTCAAAGGTCAGTCTGTAAGCGAATTCAAATCCTTGTTTATTTTTTAGGCTGAGCATTGTTTCTTCAAAGATTGGAATAAGGTCGTGAGTCTTATATTCATTTCCAAGCAATTCTTGTTTGAAGGATTCCCAGTCTTGAGTGTCGTTTTCGCAATTAAAAGGTATTGGAATATTCTTTTTTATTGCTTGTTCAATCAGGATTTTAGTGTGGCTGCTGATTAAGATTTCGTCCGGGTTTGCTTGTGCTTGCAGGCGCGCGGCGATGTTCATCTCATCGCCGATGACGGTGTAACTACTGCTGTAAGTGCCATCCGCTTTGTCTTTGTTTCTAACAAGACCGACCGTTGCTTTGCCGGAAGTTATGCCTTGAGTGACGCGCAGGTAGCGCGGGATGTTGTAGGTTTCGCAAAAATTGTCTAGCAGTTCTTTGCGGGAAGGTTGATTAGAAATCATTGCTATGGACCGTGGACCATTGGGAGAATTATCTTCAATTTCTTTTGCCATTTCTGACAGCAGTTGCTCATAAACTTTTTGGATTGCGCTTAGATGATGGCGCAGGCGTAGCGCGATCTTCAATCCATTGATGGCGTGGATGGTGGCGTTTTGTTCTTTAATTCCAAGTCCGTCCCGCCCGTCCGTGGTATAAGGTGGGCCGGCGTGGATGATTAGGCAGTCGCCGACGAGCTTGTCAAAACATCCTCCGGATTGTTCAGCTATTTCTTTGCCCAGTTGATCATACGCGGCGATTAAGCGCATCATGTAATTTTCTCGCAGGCCGTATTTTGCTGTAATTTCATTGACGCGTTCAGATATTGCTGTAAAACCGTGCAAGTCGGTGTAGGTCATTGTCAAATTTTCAACAGACATCGGTTTGAGCAGCCCTTGTTTTCTCAATAAAGCTACTCTTGGCGGCAAACCATAATTTATTGTGTTATTAAGGTCGTTACGCCAGTTCCTGACCGCGCTGATTAATTTTTCAGCTGTCATTTCCAGCGCGTTCAGGTCTTCTTGGTCAAAATCTTCTCCATAAAATGTGATTGTGCCATTGTCCACTGTTTTGACGTTGTCATCTATCACGTTGCCTGGCGGTATCGTGATTTTATGGCTTCTGGATTCAAGATTTTGTGAAGTTGAGAAAAATTTTTCAGGCGCCATTTCTCCTTCTGGTCCCACGTAAAGGTTCAGGGTGAAAGATTTGCCGTCGCCCATGATGTCAAGATTGAGCGTGATTAGTTTTGCCGCGGTTTTTTCGCAAAGGAAGGTTAAAGCTCTAATTATTCCTGTTCTAAAACCTTTTTCTTCATTTTTTTCAAACCTAATGTCTGTGCCAGCACGATCAAGAATTCGTTCAATTTTGCGGCGGATTTTTCGTTCACGTTTTTCTTTAAGAATGCTGTTTAAAAAGGTGTCCAAAGAAGTGATAGCATTTTTGCATAGGGTTTCTTGTTTAGTGGAAAGTCTGGAATTGTTTTTTTTGAATTTGATCTCAATAATACCGAAACATTTTTTGCCGAGGCGGAATCCAATGAAATGAGTTTTTGTGCTTGGTTCATAGATGCTAGTGGATCCCGTGGCTGAAAATAATCGGGCTGGAAATACGGCTTCCGAATCAAGTTCTTCAACTATTTCTTGGTGATTGATGACTGGATTGGATGTTACTCGCGTCATTTTGGTGGTATTGCCATAATCGTTGTTTTCGTTGGCGTACGAGATACTGATTGATTCAATGTCTTTGGTGCCTAGGATATTGCGTAAATGGATCGCAATATCATGCAGTATGCGGTGTTCCGAATTATTACTATTGCGGTCAATTATTTCGTCAATCTGCTGATGGATTTCAATCTGATTTTGGTGATTGTCAACGCGATCTTGTAGGTCAGTTGCTCGCGTTTCGCTTTCATGCAACGCTATGAGATCGGCAATCATTTCAGCAATTGCAATTTTAAAGTGTTGAATTTGCACAAGTTCACGGCGGTCTATGATCCCATTTGCAAGTGCTTTTTCCAGTTTTTCATTGAATAGTTGAAGACACGATGAGAGGCTAATCTCGCCGCAATTTTCTTTTGTTGCTTCTTGGAAGAAATTTTGCGGCGATTTGCCGGTTATTTTTGTAAAAAGAATGCGGTTACGGGTGGCTTTGATGTTGCGCGCTATATCTCTTATGATGTGTTGTTTAGCTTCGTCACTGATGTTTTCGCAATGCTTGATGATTGCTAATCGTTCGTTGATTATTCGTACGGTATCTTTGTCCATGGTTTTGCCGGAGGCGAGGGAAGAGAGAGATAATTCTTTTTCTTGCATTATGTTTAAAGATATTATGAGAAGTGCATTTTAATCTAAAATTTGACTTTTGCAAGTTATTTATTATTATGTTTCAGTGATTATTAGATTATTACTTTAGTATCTAACTTACTTCATTTTGGAAGGAGGTGATATAAATGGCAGTTACAGTAAATAGGAATCCAAAGGAATCGTTGGATCGCATGATTTCAAGGTTTAACAAGAAAGTTCAGGCAAGTCGTGTTCTTCTTGAAGTAAAAAACCGGCGGTATTGGAAGAAACCAGCGACAAGAAGACAAATCAGACAGGCGGCGATCATGCGTTGGTATTACAGAAATCTTAGGGAAAAGATGCAATATTATTAGGATATTAAACCCTCCGCGAAGACGGGGGGTTTTTAAAAGATCTTTTTGTTGATTAATGATCCGAAAAAGAACAGTTGGGGAGTTGCTTAGGCAGGGTATTGAATTGATGGGAAAAAAGCCTGACGCGGTTTTGGCGGCGGAGGTTTTGATGGCTTATTGTTTGGGTGTAACGCGTGAAAAGCTTTTTATTGATGCTCAAGCTGTGCCAAGCTATCAAATTGGTGAAAATTTTTTGCGGTTGGCAACGGCTCACGCGCGCGGGGAACCTGTCGCGTACCTTACTGGGAGCAAGGAGTTTTATGGGCTTGATTTTAAAGTGGATCGGAGGGTTTTAATTCCACGTCCAGAGACGGAGCTTCTTGTTGATCTAGTGGTGGAGAAATCACTGCTGTATCCTGATGGGTGTCGCGTTTTGGATGTTGGCACGGGAAGCGGCTGTATCGCGGTTGCGGTGGCAAAATTGAATCAAAAGGTTAAAGTTGTTGCTTGTGACGTTTCGGAAAGCGCCTTGGCGGTGGCACGGGAAAACGCTGTTAGGCACGGGGTTGAACAAGTGGTGAAATTCGTTTGTTCAGATTTGATGTCGGCAATTAGTGGCTATTTTGACTTGATTGTTGCTAATTTGCCTTATATTGGCAGGGAAAAATTTAATTTTTTCAGTAAAGAAGCTCTTGAGTATGAACCTGAATTGGCTTTATTTGGCGGATCGGATGGTTTGGATTTGTATAGGCGGTTGTTTGGACAGGTTTCAATGCTTAGGCGCAAACCGCGTTTTTTGATCGGTGAATTTGGTTTTTTGCAGGGTGATGATATTAGAAAGCTGTTATCGCGTTATTTTCCGCAAGCGAAGGTTGAGATTAAAAGTGATTATGCTTCAATTGAAAGAGTCTTTGTGGTAGAGTTTCCTTGCCATAAATGATTGTGTATGCTTGATAAACTGCAAAAAATTGAGGATGAATTTGAAGAGATTGATAGAAAGATTTCAGATCCCCAAGTAATACAAGATCAGAAAGAATTTAAGAAGTTGATGCGCAGGCGCAAGGAGATTGAACCTATTGTTGAGCTTTTTAGAAGGTATAGAACCGTGGTGAAAGATATCCAGGACGCGGAGGAGATATTGCGGACCGAAAATGATCAAGGCATGAGGGATTTGGCCAAGGAGCAGTTGAAAATTGCCAAGGATGAAGCCGCCAAACTTGATGAGATGATTAAGGTGGAACTTTTGCCAAAAGACCCAGATGATTTTAAAAATGCGATTTTTGAAATTCGGGCTGGTGCGGGAGGAGAAGAAGCTGCGTTGTTTGCTGGGGAGCTGGCGCGCATGTATATGCGTTATGCTGAGCAACAAGGTTACAAAGTTGAACTAATCAGTAAAAGCGAAGCGGGCGCTGGCGGGGTTAAGGAGGTCATCTTTAAGCTAGTTGGTGAAGGGGCTTATGGAAAAATGAAATATGAGAGTGGTGTTCACAGGGTGCAAAGAGTTCCGGTTACAGAGAGTCAGGGGAGAATTCATACTTCCACGGTGACTTGCGCGGTTTTGCCTGAAGCTGAAGAGATTGATATTGAGATTAAGGATTCGGATTTAAGAATTGACGTATTTAGAGCGGGGGGGCCTGGAGGCCAGAGTGTTAATACGACCGATTCGGCGGTGCGTATTACCCATATCCCGACTGGTTTAGTAGTAAGTCAGCAAGATGAGAAGTCACAGCTAAAAAATAAACATAAGGCGATGGAGGTTTTGCGTTCAAGGCTTTATGAGATGGAGAGGGAAAGAAAAGCAAAGGAACTTGGCGCTAAACGTTTAGGGCAAATAGGAACAGGCGATCGTTCAGAAAAGATTCGCACCTATAATTTTCCTCAAGATCGCGTAACGGATCATCGGATTAAGAAAAGTTGGAGTAATTTGCCTTCTATTATGGATGGAAATATTGATGCGATCATCCAGGATCTGCAATTGGAGAATCAGACGCGGCTTCTAAGTTGTGGATGAGGCGCCGATTTTATAAAGTGGCAGCCGAGGCTTTGTTTGCGCGCCAACGCGGCGCGGGCAACTAAGATAGCGCAAGTAAGCATGTTGTCCGTGATAATTGTTGGAGCATCCGTTGGAGGTGGCAGGTTTTTTTTAAAGTCGTTCAATGTTTTAACGGCTTTTTTTAGTCCGGACTTGGTGCGCACGATGCCGACATGTTGCCACATGATTTTGCCAATTTGTTGGCGTATGGAAATTGTTGATGGTTGCGGCGCGAAAAGGCGGGTAGAAAATGCCGTTGAGGCTTTCTTTTTTGCGATTGGTTGTGCGGCGGCTACTTCACTCATGACCGCTGCTTCTAAAAGGGAATTGGAGGCGAGTCGGTTTGCGCCGTGTAAACCCGTGCATGCTGTTTCTCCTATGGCGTAGAGATTTTTGATATTGGTTCTGCCTTTAATGTCTGTTTTGATGCCGCCGCAGGTATAGTGAGCGGCTGGTGTAACAGGTAAAGGGTTTTTGGATGGATTAATGCTGAGTGACGCGAGTTTGGTCGCTATTTGTGGAAAATGATTCTTAAATTTTTTTGGGCCGATACCTCGGCAATCAAGATAAACTGAAGTTTTTTTGGTACGCATAAATATGGTTCTGCTGATGATATCTCGTGGAGCCAGGTCCGTCAGCGGGTGAATGTCTCGCATGATTTGCCGTCCTTTACTGTCTATTAGAGTCGCGCCGGCGCCTCGTAGGGTTTCGGAGAGTAGGAAAAGTGGAGGGGTGCTTAGATTGGAGGGCGTGTTTTTTTTGTTGTTGATGGGGCGTTTTGGAGTGGTTTTTATTGCTAATGCGGTAGGATGAAATTGGATAAATTCAAGGTCTTGCAATTTACAGCCAGCTCTAAAAGCCATTGCTATGCCGTCTCCTGTGGCTGTGTCCGGATTGGTGGTGTGTTCAAATATGCTGGCAAGGCCGCCGCAAGATAGAATGATTTTGTCGCCAAAAATGTTAATAAATTTGTTTTTTCGCAAAATAATTACTCCATAACATGTTCCGTTTTGCACTAGCAGGTCGGTCGCAAGCGTGTTTTCCATGATGGTGATTCTTTTGTTTTGTCGGACTTTTGCCGCCAAGGTTTTTTCTATTGTCATGCCAGTGTGATCCCCGGCGTTAATAATTCTATGATGAGAATGCCCGCCTTCTAGGTTTAAAAGCAGTGCGTGTTTTTTTGTGCGGCTGAATGGAACTCCCAATTTAATTAGTCGTTTTACGGCTGATGGTCCGTGGCGAATTATAAAGGTAACGGCTTTTTTGTTGTTGTGTTTTGCCCCTGTGATTAAAGTGTCTTGGATATGACTGTGAAAAGTGTCAGTTTTGTCCCAAGCCGCGGCGATGCCTCCCTGCGCGTAAGTGGTGTTGCTATCAGTCAGGTGTTTTTTTGTGATCAGAAGAACTCGGCCTTTTTTTGTTGAAAGAAGGGCGGCGTTTAGTCCCGCTAATCCTGATCCTATGATGATTACGTTATAATGCATTTGCTATTTCCAGATTTTGATGCCGTTCCATGTTTCGTGAATTTTACCGCTGATTGAACTGAAATCAGGTATTATTTTTTGTAAAAAGTCTCGCATGGTATCAAAGTTTGATTTCAGCGCGTGGATATTGTTGTTCATGATGTCCATGTAATGCGCTATCCATTGCCATGCGATGTATCCCGCTATTGTGAGAGCAAGATAGGGCAGAATAGTGACGGTTATTTGCAGGATCTTGGTGTTGCGTTCGTCGCGCAATTTTTTTCTTTGCAATTCAAGGATGCTTTTTAGGTATGAATTATTTTCTTCCCAGAGCTGTATGATTTTTTGCGCGTCAGGCATAGATTAATTTGATTATTTCATTTGCTTTTTTGGTTAGGTCATCGCTTAGATTGGCGCTTTGTCCCGATGTATCTATGATGTAGTCAGCGGTTTGCAGATACGAATTTTTACGTTGTGTCCACAGTTCCGCCAGTTCAAGTTCCGTGTTTTTTTGGGCGGTAAGAGCTGGCCGATTAAAGTCTTTGGCGATGCGTTTTGCGGCGATGGTGTTTTCACATTTTAACAGGACGATGATGGAGTTTTTTTTGAGCTGGTATGCGTTTTTTGGATTGATTAGCATGCCGCCGCCCGTGGCGATAACCGTTTTTGTACGGGTGGACAAGTGTTTAGCTGTTGCTATTTCAAGTTTTCTGAAATGATCCCAGCCGTATTTTTGGACGATTGAGGCTATTTTCATTCCGCTGTTATGTTCAATGAACTGGTCGGTGTCAATAAAATCAAATTTCAAAAGTTTTGCTAATTTTTGTCCGATAACGGTTTTGCCGGTGCCGCGCAGACCGCTTAGAACAATATTTTTATTTTTGCGCTTAAGTTTTGTTTTGTCAGTTTGCGTGATTATTTTGATGCCGATTTTTTTAAGGTCGTCCCAGAATTCCGGGTATGTTTTTGAGACGCAGCTTGGATTTTTTATTTTGATGCCGGGAATTCTTGTGCCAGCTATCGCAAAGCACATTGCCATGCGGTGGTCATCATATGTTTCTATGATGGCGCTATTGCCGCTATCTTGTTTTCCAATGATTTCAAGGGAATCTTTTGTTTCCATGACGCTGATACCGATTTTGGTCAATTCTGTAGATAATGCTTTAAGACGGTCGCATTCTTTTACGCGAAGGTTGGATAAGCCTTTAAGGACTGATTTACCATTCACGAATGCGGCGATGATTGCGACTGTCATTGCTGAATCAGGCATGTGGTTTAAATCTATTTCACCGAGTGGTTTTAGCTTTTTAGGCCCACTGACAGTGATGAAGTGCTTGCCTGTTTTGATCTTGCAGCCAAGCTTTTGCAGAATCTTGACGAAGCCAAGGTCGGCTTGGGCAGAGGTTATGTCAATGTTGAGTACTTTGATGGTGAGCCCGTTTAGGGCGGCGATTGCCCAAAAATACGATGCTGAAGAAGCGTCTCCTTCAACAAGATAGTTGGTTGCTTTATAGTTGGTTGCTTTGTATGTGGATGGGCTGATTATGAAAGTATTAAAGTCGCGATTGTCAATCGTTACGCCAAAATAGCGCATAGTTTCAATTGTCATCATGGCATATGGCTTGGAAGTCAGTTTGCCTTTTACGGAAATTGTGACAGGTTTTGAAGCGCATGGTGATGCCATGAGTAGAGCGGAGAGATATTGACTGCTAATTTGTCCTCTGATTGTGGTCTTTCCGCCGATCAATGTTTTTTTGATAGTGAGAGGTAAATGGCCATGATTTGATTTTATTGTGGCTCCTAGTTTGTTTAAAGCTACAAGGAGGTCGTTGATTGGTCGCTTGAGCATTCTTTCATTACCGGTGATAACGCACTCGGGAGATGTTGTGGCGAGCGCCGCCGTTAGAAATCTTACGGCGGTTCCAGCGTTGCCAAGGAATAGCGGTTTTGCTGGCTTAATGAGTTTGCCACCATTTCCGTAAACAAATAGTTGTTTATTTTTTTTTACTATTTTTACTCCTAGTGAGCGGAGTGCTTGGATCATGTAGAGGGTGTCATCACTGAACAGGGGATTGCGTATTAAGCTTTTTCCCTTTGCTAAAGCTGCTAAAAGCAGTGCGCGGTTAGTATAGCTTTTTGATCCCGGTATAAGTATTTTTAAGTTTTTATTGACAATTTTGTTCTTATATATTGGAACGACTTCAATCATTTTTATTAAATGCTTTTAGGAAAATTGTTTGATTTACCATGTTAAAAATAGTTGTGCTTCCAATTTTGTTTGGTATCACAAAATTAATGTTATTGTTTTGCATCTTTTTGTCTCCTTGCATTATTTGCCATAATTTTATTTGTGATTGTTTTTTGGGAAAGAAATGGGTAGGTGATGTTGGTAGTTTGTAGTTTATGAGTAAATTTTTTATACGCTTGGCCTCGTTTTCTTTTAAAATATCAGTTATTATGCCAATATTATTAGCTATGACCATACCCAAGGCGATGGCGTGGCCGTGGTTAATTTTGTATTTACTTAAGACCTCAATTGCATGTCCAGTTGTATGTCCGTAATTTAGGATGATTCTTTGTTTTTTTTCTTGTTCATCTTTTTCTGTAATTTTAGCCTTAATTGAGGCGCAATGAATAATAATTTTATTCATCGTTTCTTTATCGGGAAGTAAGTTGATTGGTTGTTTTTTTTCCAGTAACCGAAATAGCCGATAATCTGCGATAATGCCATATTTTATTATTTCCGCAAAGCCGTTACTAAATTCTTTTTGCGGTAGAGTCTTTAAAAACGCTGGATCAATTATTACAATCGTTGGTTGATAAAAAGTGCCGGCCAAATTTTTGCCAAATTTTAGATTTATGCCATTTTTGCCGCCAATTGATGAATCCACCATTGCTAGTAGAGAAGTTGGAACTTGGATTAGGCTGATGCCTCTCATATAGATTGAAGCAATGAAACCGGCGATATCGCCCGTTACTCCTCCTCCTAGCGCGATAATGTGGTCCTGCCTTGTGTATCCGCGCTTTATCAATGAGTTTAGCAGGGTTTCCGCCACTTTGAAATTTTTGCTTTTCTCACCTGATTTAAAAGTGAACAAATCGGTTCTGATGCCATGTTGTCGTAGCTGTCGCACTATCTTTTGTCCGTATAGGGAAGCCACATTGTTGTCTGAAATAACCGCAAAACGGCTGGTAGTCTTATTTGTCAGCCAAGTATGTAGTGTTTTAACGATATTGAATCTCGCTATTATCTTATATGAGCGGGATTGATTTTGTTTCAGGTTTACCTTGACTGTTTGCATTAATTAAATTGCGCGGTTAACGGCAGCCGCAAGCGGTTTGAGTTCTTTCATCAGTTGGATGAATTCTTCTGGTCGTATTGCTTGGTCGCCGTCGCAAAGAGCTGTTTCAGGCTTTGGATGTACGTCAACTAGGATTCCGTCGGCGCCGCAGGCAATCGCAGCTTTGATCATTGGCGCTACTAAAAAAGGTCTGCCTGTGGAATGGCTTGGATCAACTATGATTGGTAAATGGCTTAGGTGTTTGACAAGTGGTACAGTGGCTAGCGCGAGAGTGTTTCTTGTTTCGGTTTCAAAAGTTCTAATACCGCGTTCACAAAGGATAACATTTGGGTTGCCGTTTTTCATTATATGTTCGGCTGCGAGCAGAAATTCTTTGACAGTCGCGCTCATCCCGCGTTTCAGCAGTACTGGTTTTTTTGTATTACCTACTTCTTTGAGCAAATTGAAATTTTGCATGTTGCGCGTGCCTATTTGTAAGATATCAGCGTGTCGTGCCACGACATCAATGTCTCTAATGTCCATTACTTCCGTGACAGTTTTGAGCCCGTGTCGTTTTGCCGTTTTTTGAAGAAGTTCAAGGCCGGCCACGCCAAGTCCTTCAAATGAATAAGGGCTGGTGCGCGGCTTAAAAGCCCCGCCTCTCATAATTTTTGCGCCGGCTTTCGCGACGGCGGTTGCCGCTTTTTCCATTTGGTCCTCGTTTTCCACGGCGCATGGACCCGCCATCATGGCGATTTTTTTCCCGCCCACGGTTACGTTGTCGCCAAGATCAATGATGCTGTCTTCATGTTTGGTTTCCCTGCTCGCAAGTTTGTATGGGTCTAGGACGGTCATCACTTTGTCAACTCCGGGCAGTGAAGAAATGTGATGTTCATCGACTGGCCTTTCGTCACCTATCACGGCGATTACGGTTCTTTCCGTTCCATACAGAGGAACTGGTTTCAGTTTCAGTTGTTCAATTGTTTTTATGACTTGCTCAATGTTTTTTTTGTCCGCAAATTTTTGCATTACTATGATCATTTTGTTTTTGGTAAGAATGTTAAAAATGCGGCACTAATTCTATCATGTCTCTTTGAAGCTTGCGAATAAAAAACATCTATTCAGGATTTTTTATTTTTTTTCTTTGCCAAATAGGTTGCTAGAATTTTGAGATCTTTTTTACTGGGAGGCCGATTGGTGTCTCGTTCCATGTAGGAAGGAGGCGGGTTGGTAGAAAATTGGTTTTGCGCTTCGGTTACTGTAATTACTGGTTTTTGGGGTTGCTGGTTTGCATCGTGTTTTTTTTGTTTTTTGTTTTGGGAATTCGTTGGGGTGCTAGGAGTATCGTGCGTATCAGTGGGGTGAGTTGGTTTTTGTGGTATGGAAGCATTGCTGTAATTACATGTTTCAGGGTCTTGCTCTGAATCAAAATTTATCTTTTGGAGCCTTACGAGGCTTGTTGTTGCGTTGTGGCGGAGAATTTTCATGATCAGTTCCGCTGGGATAAATTGTCCGGGGGGTAATTTGTTAAGTTCTTCCATAGGATTTGACTGTTCTGGCGATGGGGTGTCAGGTTTTTTAGTGGAAGATGGTTTGGGCGAATCTTGTTCTAAATTGTCATTTTCTATTTCTAATTTTTTGGTCATTGCAAATTGTTGATTAGGTTTATTTTTTAGCTTATTTGGCTTAAAGTGTCAATTAAACTCTGGTAATATTTTATCATGCTGATAGATAGTCATTCGCACATTCAGTTCAAAAAAGAATTTCCTGACGCAGAGCAGGTAATTTTGAGGGCTCATAATGCTGGTGTGGATAAGCAGGTTGTGGTTGGTTGCGCGCCGCAAGACTTTATGTCCACGATTGAGTTTGTTAAAAGCCACCTTAAGGGCAAATTCAAGGCGGTTATTGGCGTGCATCCGCATGAGGCTAATCTTTTAACGCGTGATGTGATGATGCAAATGGAGCAGTTGTTGGAGCAAAATCCAGAAGTTGGCGCGATTGGAGAGATCGGGCTTGATTATTTTCGCGCAATCCAACCAAAAGATGTTCAGGAAAAAGCTTTCAGATTGCAGTTAAGGCTGGCGAAAAAAATGAATTTTGCTGTCGTGATTCATGTTCGTGACGCTTGGGATGATGTCTTGAGGATTTTGGATGATGAAAAAAATCGGGCGGTAGTAATGCATTGTTTTTCAGGCAATGATGTTCAGGCTAAAGAATGTTTGGCAAGAGGATACTTGCTTGCTTTTGGCGGAATCCTAACTTATCCTAAAAATGAAAGTTTACGCAATGTGGCGGCATCTGTGCCAAATGATCTAATTCTGCTTGAAACCGATTCCCCCTATTTGCCTCCCCAACCATATCGCGGAAAACGTAATGAACCTGCTTTTATGGTTGAAACGGCAAAGACATTAGCGGCGGTCCGGAGAGTGTCATTGAGTGAGATTGCGCAGGTTACTTCTCGTAACTCGCTCAGAATTTTTCGGTTTTGACTATTTCCAATAGGTCGCTAAAGCGTTTGATGGAGATTGTGGCGTTAGGTATTGTTTTTGTTGTTTTTGGGATGACGATTTCTTTAAATCCTATTTTGGCCGATTCGTTAATTCTTTTCTCTAAATGGCTGACTGTTCTAAGTTCACCAGCAAGGCCGATCTCACCTAAAAATACGGTGTCTGCTGGTAGCGGTTTTTGGTTTATGGAAGAAATAATAGCTAAAGCGATTGCTAAATCAGCCGCTGGGTCGTTTAAGCGCAGGCCGCCAACGATGTTGATGAATACGTCCTGATTTTGAAGGTTGATTTTAAGGTGTTTTTGAAGGACGGCAATTAAGAGTTGTAGCCGGTTGATATCGTATCCACTAGAGGTGCGGCGTGGATACCCGAAGGTTGTGGGACTGGTGAGCGCTTGCACTTCCACTAAAAAAGGGCGTGTTCCTTCAATAATAGCCGTAATCGTTGAACCAAAGCTCTCTTTTTTCCTCCCTTCTAAAAAATGTTTGGAAGCGTTTCTAACTTCGGTTAGCCCGGTTGTTGTCATTTCAAAAAGACCGATTTCATTGGTTGAGCCAAAACGGTTTTTAACGCATCTGACTACGCGAAGATTTTGATAGCGTTCTCCTTCAATTAGAATGACAGTATCAACGAGGTGCTCCAGAATTTTTGGCCCCGCGAGGTTGCCGTCTTTTGTCACGTGTCCGATGATCATTACAGTTAAATTGTTTTTTTTGGCTATTTTCATCAATGTTTCGGTGCAGTATCTGACTTGGTTGACGCTACCGGCAATTGATGGTATGGCGCTGGCGGAAAGCACTTGAATAGAGTCTATAATTATGAATTCTGGTTTTTCTTGTAAAATGGTGGCAAGAATGTTTTCAAGGTTTGTTTCGGCGACGATGCTAATTTTTTTGTTGTCTATATCCATTCTTTTGGCGCGCGCGGCAATCTGTGCGATGGATTCTTCGCCAGAAACATAGAGGATGTTGTTTTTAGTCTCGTTTTCAGCAAAAATTTGACATATCTTGAGTGTCAGAGTTGATTTGCCGATACCCGGTTCGCCGCTAAGCAAAATTAAACTTCCTTCTGTAATTCCTCCGCCAAAAACGCGATCAAGTTCGGCTAGGTTGGTATAAAGTCTTCGGTCGCTGGTTAGCGCTTGATTAAGTGTGAAAGTTGTTTGCGCGAGCCCTTGATGCTCTCTTGCTTGTTCTGTTGCAATTACTTCTTCCTGAAAAGAGTTCCAGGTGTTGCAATTAGGACATTTGCCGATCCATTTGACCGAAAGATAGCCGCATTTTGTACACACATAGGTGTTCTTCAGTTTCATGTTCGCATGTACTATAATTTTAGGTTGAGGTTTAAACAATTATTATCTGCTTGAAACAACAGTGATTAAATGTTAGTTTATTGTTCGCTATTTGAAAACTATAAAGCAAGCTAATTGATTCGTGAGGTGGTTCAGCAAATTTTTAAATTAGCATGCTCTTAAGTTCGCTTGTGGGCGGGTCTGTAGCTCAGCTGGTAGAGCAGCTCCCTCTTAAGGAGATGGTCCTCGGTTCGATCCCGAGCAGGCCCACCATAGTTTTAGTGACGCTTTTTTAGTTTATTTATTTTTATCTGAAGCAGGATTAAATTTGTGCGTGTAAGTTGTTAACAATATTTAAATTGAGATTTTATGCCTGAATTGCCGGAAGTTGAAACAATTGTCCGTGAACTGCGTGAAAGTGTTTGCGGCAAAGAGATCAGCAAAATTGAAGCTCCTTGGCGGAAGGCAGTGAAACCAGCGTTGAATGTGGCGGCCAGAATTTTGAAGGGATCTAAAGTTGAAGATGTAATGCGTCGGGGGAAATTTATAATTTTTATTTTGAACAAAAATGTTAGATTGGTTGTGCATTTACGTATGACTGGGCGTCTGCTTTGGAGAGTTGAACAAGGGCGGGCAAAATTTATTAGAGTTATTTTGCGTTTCGCGGATGGATCAAGTCTTTATTTTTCCGATGTGAGGAGGTTTGGTAGGGTGTGGGTCTATCCTGTTGAGGTTTATAAAAAAGCAACTGGTATTAGCAAGTTAGGTGTTGAGCCGCTTGACCTTGATTGGGAGAGTTTTAAGGGTATTTTCAAAGGACGACGGGGTATTTTGAAACACAGTTTGTTAAGACAGGACTTATTAGCTGGAGTAGGTAATATTTATGCGGATGAAATTTGTTTTAGGATTGGTTTGCATCCCTTAACTAGACTGGAAAAACTTGGCAATGATCAACTTCGCAGTTTGTTTAAGGCGATTGGGGAGTGTTTGAGGGATGGGATTGAGCATTGTGGAGCGTCAATATCTGATTTTGTTGGTACCAAAGGCACTATTGGACAACATCAGCATTATTTGCGTGTCTATGGGAGAAAAGGAAAACCTTGTTATAGTTGTTCTAACCTAATTAAAAAAACGGTGGTGGCGGGGCGAGGAACATTTTTTTGTCCTTCTTGTCAACCGATATTAAAAAAGTAGGGAAGATGAGTTTTATATTTTAACTTTTTTGTGTTTGGATGTCTTTTAATGATTGTGCTGATTGTGGTCAACTGTATTTTCAGTCTTTTTTGCGGTAGGTGGAGTTTTAATTATAGGAATGGCGTCGTTTTCGGAAGTGGCTTTTGGTGGCGGCGAGGTTAAGGTTGATTGTTTTTTTTCGTTAACGATTTTATTGCTTAACGTTGTCGCTAGATTCGCTAAGATATTCTTAAAGCCTGCATAGACTTTGTTAATTGAGGAGCGGATAGTTGAAATAATCTTTGCAATAGATTCAAATAATTTTTCCGCTGTGCTTTCTAGGTTAGGCGCGGTCTCGTGATTGTGTGATGTGCTGGCGTGTTCAAGCATAAAATAGTGCTGAGCTTGCTTTGTTTATACAATAACTCTTATATTGCGTCAATATTTTAAGGCGTTTTCACTGTTATTTGTCTCAGCGAATTTTTCTACCTGGTAGGTTTCTATATCCAATTTTTCATTTTGCCACGCGTAAGGATTAAGTCCTGCTTTGATGCAGAGACTGCACATGAAGCCTTCTTTGTCGCTCAGTTCTTCCCAAACTTGGGGAAGGTAAGTGGCTTTATGAAAACCTTTGCTGATGATTACTCCGTCCTGATGGGGCGTGATTTTGGAAAGCAAGTCGGCCACGCTTGAATAAGAGATTTGTTTAGGTTGACCCAAGACCGATATTTCAATTTTTATCTTGGAAAATTCGTTTTCTTGCAGTGGGATGAAGCGGGGGTCGTTAAAGGCGGCGTTGATAGCATTCTCGGTGATATCTTTAAAAAGTGGCATCGTGGCCTTTAGATGTCCTATACAGCCTCTGAGCTGTCCATTGAGGGTCAATGTAATAAAAACCCCTGCCGGTTTTCTAAGATAGGGAGCAACTTGTTTTGCTGTTATACGCGGAGGTCTGCCGGTTTCCAAGTATGTTTTGATCGCGGAACGGGCTAAGGTAAGCATCTCTTGTTTTTGCTGATCGTTGAACATAAAGGGATCATGATGAGATTGAAAAAGCTCCGTAGCCGACTACCGCTTGTTTGTTGTCAGTGGTATCACCGGAGTTGCGGTAGTCCAAAAGCTTAATTTTAGCGTTAGTGGCCTTTGATAAGTACATGGCGGTTGCGATGCCAGTTTTTCCGCAGGCATCAATCAAGTCTAATTTATCTGTGTTTAGGGCGGTAATGATTTCAATTGTGCGGCGGTCCGTTAAAATGGCTCTGTTGTATGGCTGGTAATGGGAAAGGTCGGAGGAGATGATGAAAAGATTATCGTTTTGAATAAAGTATGGTTTTAATTTTTCCGCAAGGATTTTAGGCTCTATTTCTCCCAAGAGGATGGGCACGATTTCAAAAGAAGCTATTGTCTCCTGTAAAAAGGGAAGTTGAACTTCAATGCTGTGTTCCGGTAAATGTGGTTTTAGATTTAGCTCAAAGATTTTTTCTTTTTGCAAATTTTCGCAGACAGCCAGATTTACTTTGATTTTGCCTAGTGGAGTAAGAAAGGCATCAAAACAGCCGAGTGACGCGGTGGTATACGCGAAATGCGCTGGAGCCAGGATGAAAACCGTGATTTTTTTGCGTATTTTAAAATAATTGTTTTTTATTAGACTATAGGCGTATCCGGCGGTAGATCCAGAATAAATATAGCCAGCGTGCGGGACAATGACGCCTTTAAGTTTTAAGTCAGTGTTTTTTGGGGCATCTTTGATCAAGGTGTCAACTGTTTTTTTCAGGGTTTTTGGGTTGGAAGGGTAAAAACTTCCAGCGACTGCCGTTTGTCTGTCCATAAATAAGGTTTAAAATCTTCCGGGAATTTTAAGTCCGCATTTGGGGCATGACGCGCCTTGGAGGTGCGTTGATACTTTATATTCAATTCTTTCAATAAGAGTTTGGCCGCAACTTGGGCAAATGGTGTTTTCTAGATCGTCGGTTCTGACATTGCCGACATAAACGTATCGTAAACCGGTTTCTTTGCCTATTTTATATGCCATTTTTAGTGTTTTGAGGGGAGTAGGTGGTTCTTTCATTTTATAAGCTGGGAAATATCTTGAAATATGCCATGGCATATCAGGGCTTATTTTAACAAGAAATTCAGCTAATCTTTTAAGTTCATCTTCTGAATCGTTGTGGTTTGTAACGATGAGGGTGGTGATTTCTTGCCAGATTCCATTTTCCCAGATCCATCGGATGTTGTCTTTTACTGGTTTGATGTTTCCACTGCAGATTTTTCTGTAATAATCATCGCTCAAGGCTTTAAGGTCTGTATTGATCGCGTCTAGGTATGGTCTGATTTTTTCAAGCGCGGCTTGGTTTTCAAATCCGTTTGAGACATATACGGTGTGGATCCCATTTTCTTTGGCAAGTTTTGCGGTATCAAAGGCGTATTCAAAAAAGATGCCTGGTTCGTTGTAGGTGAATGCGATTGACGGTATTTTAAGTTCAAGGCACTGTTTGATGATTTCTTCTGGTGAAAGAGCTATGCCGGAATGGGTGATGTCATTATCCTGATGGCATCTATGGTATTGTGAAATTTGCCAATTTTGGCAAAAATCGCAACGGAAATTACATCCGACTGTTCCAAAGGAAAAAATTTGACTGCCGGGATAAAAATGAAAAAGCGGTTTTTTTTCAATTGGGTCAATGTTGACCGCTGATGCCCTGCCATAAACTAGTATTTTTAGGCTTCCGTCAATGTTCTTGCGGACACCGCATATGCCTTTGTGAGCTGGGCTTATTCTGCAATGGTGATTGCAAGCTAAGCATTGCACATTGCTGTTTGGCAGTTGAAGGCTCATCCAGGCGTCTTTCACCATGGTTTTAACCTGAAAATTGTTTTTGGTGCCGAGGGCGGGGATCGAACCCGCACGATATTGCTATCACGGGATTTTAAGTCCCGCGCGTCTCCCAATTCCGCCACCCCGGCGCACTATTGATGTTTATTATTTGAGCTGAAATGATTTTATCATGTTTTCAATGGTTTTGGCGATGCTGTCGTTTTCTTTTGTGGACATGGCTCCAGTAACTATAAAAGCGTTATTGTCTTTAACAGCATAGGTTTGGATGTATCTTACCATCTGGTCTGACGCGCTTTTTTTTGCTTGAAATTCAGCAAGTAAGGTGTTGGTGTCTTGACCTGCGATTTTAACTTTGACCTCATCGCGTTTTGATTCTTTATAATCTATCAAGCCTGATTGTTGTCTGTTTAGTACCATCTTTGCGTATTCAAGGGTTGTTTTAGCGCTTAATAGCGTGTTTTTTATAATGACAACGTTGGCAGTGAAAGTTTCGTTTTTGACATTGTTGCGAAAGACTACTACTGTCTCTGGCGGCACTTCTGCGGTGAATTGCTTTGATTCAATGATTTCCCATTCCTTGGGGACTGAAATAGTGAAAGCGTTTGCCTCGTAGATCTTGTTTTTTTCATCGGCTGGTGTTGTTTGTGATTGAGGTGATCCGCTAAGGTTGATACAACCTCCAAAATAAACAAGCGAGGTTAGTGAGATCGCGATCATGATTTTTTTTGAGAACCATTGTTTCATGTGGTGGGGTTAGACTTGTTGTATTGTAAATGGTCGCGTTTAAAGCGTAAACACTTTTTATTTAGAAATGAGAAAATTTCTTCTCCGTGTGTAAGACTATTTATGGCTGTAAGATGAAGGTTTTTCTTGATAAAACGTGTGCCGACGCTGTTGTCTGTTACTGGTCCTGAGATTAAGGCTGGTTTAATGCCTAAATCTTTGCTGATTTCAAATAATTTTATAGCTCCCGGCGGATCATTGGCGCAACCTACATGCGCGCGGGTTAGTGCTTGGATTTCTTTGTCGCGCATTATATCTATGACGCCATATTCTCCTAAAATGCCGTCTCCTAGTTCAATCACAATGTAATCGGGTTTAAAACACGCAAGAAAATTAATTGCGCCTTTGGTGATTTTAAGCGCGATGCCTTTTTTTGAGGCAGTGGAGGTTACGCCTCCGTCCACGATTGTTACGGCTTTGATTGAGCCATTGTCTTCCATGCGGAGCGTGTCTTTCAGGGCCGCGATGCCGGCTACTTTGGCGCTACAGATTCTAAATCCTTCGCGTGAAGCCATTTTGATTATTTCGCAAGCTGTCGTGGTTTTTCCAACATCCATGCAGGTCCCACTTACAAGAATCAATGGGATATTATTGCTTAGATGATTAGCGGGATTGAAGAGACGGTAATCTCTTATGTTGACTCGTTTGCCTTTATTGTTTATAACTTGCCCCAAAACTTTTGCCTTTGCGGCGTGTCCAACATTTTGGTAGTTTTCGCTAATGCAATGCCCGCTTACTCCTCCTATGTTCAGGATGTTGATTGTGTCGCCTGCTTTAAGCTTTTTAGGCACCTGTCCAACAAATCCTTTCAGGGCGCGTCTTTCGCCTAGCGTTACTAGCAAGCGTTCACCTTTATGGATGGTTGACATTCTCCCCGAAGTAAGTTCTATTTGATTGTAATTTTTTTTGTGTGAGAGAATTTCAACTGCTAACACATAACCTTCTGCGGAGATGATGTTTTTAGTTATCCGGACTTGATGAGTTAGTGGGATGTTTTTTGTAGATGATGAGATTTTGTCAACTATAATCATTTAATCTTTAAGAAAAAGTATTTCTAAGGCATTCTAGCTGAATTGGTTGCGGAAAAAAATATTAAATACTATTATGCCTCCGTTAACTTAAGATGTCGCATGGATAAACAGTTAAGGATAGGAATTCTGGATTATTCATCTGTTATGAAGCCGGCTCTGCCGGAGCTTGGTTTGGGCAGAAAAGAAAATTGTGATCAGGTTTTACGTGCAGCTATTAGAAAAGAAGGTCATTTGCCTGTGATTTATAGAGTTAATATGTGCCAAATGTTTTTTCACGGGCGTAAAGCTGAGATTCTTTATAAAAATAAGGAGATAAAAAATTGTGATGTCTTGATTCCCCGTGTTTCAGTTAACAGTGCCGTTGATCTTGAAGTATCAATCATTAAGCAATTCCAGATGTTGGGGGTTCCTGTGGTGAACAAATATTTGGCTGTCGCGAGTTCCAAGAATAATTTGCGCGCGTTGCAGATCTTGACGCAAAAAAGGATTCCTGTGCCACGCACGATTGTGGTTAGGCGTTTTGAATATTTGGATGAGGCGGTGAAGAAAGTTGGTGGTTATCCTGTTGTGCTTAGGGCTCCGTACGTCAATGATGGCAGGGAAATCGTGATTATTGAAAGCAGAAGGTCGCTTTATTCAGCCGTGGAAATGATTTGGAGCCAGTCGCAGATCGGTATTGTCCTGATTCATGAATATGTGGCACAGCCTAATGGTGGAGTTTTTGTGATTGTGGTTGGCGAGAAGGTCGTGTCATCAATAAAATGTCCTGCATTGGGCGAAAATTTCGCGGTTGATGTCATTAAAATGGGTAAGAGAGGTAGAAATGTTATTAGCGCGAAAGTAACTGATGGAGAAGAAAGTATCGCTAAACGTGCGGCCAAGGCGATTGGCCTTAATGTGTGCGGAGTTAATATTTTGCGGGGCGTAAACGGCCCAGTTATTATGGGGATTGATTCAAATCCTATTTTGGATGGTGTTAGCGAGGTGACCGGGGTTGATGTGGCTTCCGCTGTGGTAAAATATGCGATTTTGTTAGTAAATAAGCAAAGAAAGTATGAGTAGACAGAGAAGATTGAGAATAGGGATTTTGGATTTCAGCGGCACTTTCGCCAGCAGTCCGGATGCGGTCAGCGACAGGTCCGGGCAGGTGCAATTGTTGCGCGAGGCGATCAAGGCGCAGGGGCATGTCCCTGTCATATATCGTGTTGAGAAGTGTCAGATGTTTTTTCACGGCAGGAAAGCTGAAATCCTTTATAATAATAAGAAAATAAAGAGTTGTGACGTGCTGATTCCCAAGGTTTCGGCTTCTTCGGCGGTGGATCTTGAAGTGTCGATCTTGAAGCAGTTTCAGTTGATGAACGTTCCGGTCTTGAATGGGTTTCTTCCTATAATGAGGGCAAAAAATAAGTTGAGGACTTTGCAGATCCTGACAAAACACAATATACCCGTCCCGCGCTCGATCGTCGTCAGGAAGCTTGATTTCATGGATGAGGCCTTGAAGAAGGTCAACGGGTATCCCGTTATCCTGAAGACGGCTTTCGGTAGTTGGGGGAAGGGCGTTGTCTTGTTGGAAAGCCGCCGTTCCCTATATTCCGCTTTGGACATGATCTGGACCAAGACGGAGTCAAACAACATCCTGATACAAGCGTATGTCGCCGAGTCGAAGGGAAGCGATTACAGGGCTTTTGTGATAGGTGACAGGGTGGTGGCTGCAATGAAGAGAACCGCCAAACCGGGCGATTTTAGGTCAAACATTAGTATCGGCGGTTCGGGTGAAAAAGTCAGGTTGACGGAAGAGGAAGAGAGTATGGCCGTGAAGGCTACCAAGGCTCTGGGATTGAAGATATGCGGGGTTGATATCCTCAGGTCCAAAACCGGTCCCCTGATAATGGAGTTAAACGCCAATCCCGGTTTTCTGGGGATATCAAAGGTAACCGGTATCGATATCGCGGGTGAGATCGTCAAATATGCTGTTTCACTGGTAAGAAAGCAGGATAAAGCATGAACATATTGCTGATCAGGTCAAAAGCGGGCATCAGATATGCATCGCATATAAGGGATTACATTTTGTCCCAGGGCATGGATTGTCATGTCACCGATATATTGTCCGTAGAGGATTTCATCCGGGAGAAAGGCTTGAATCCCTCAAATACGCTTATTTATTCCCGGACGGCGGGGCCCGAGACAAATAAAAAGATTGCCGAGATTGAAAGGGCTGGTTTTACGGTGATTAATTCGGTAAGGACGTTGGAATTGACCAGCAATAAGTATCTTGCGCAGATTCATGCAGAGGAATGTGGGATTCCTATAGCAAAAACATATAAGGTTAAGAAGGCCGACCTGAAAAAGATCAGAGAACTGGCGTTTATGCATCAAAGCGTAGTCTTGAAGCCTATTTTTAGCCAGGGACAGGGGATATTCTGTCAAAAGGTCACAGCGGGTATCGCTGAAGAGTCATTGAAAACAATTCTGGATTTGATGCCAGGTGATGAGATCCAGGTTCAGCAATTCATTGATTATGAGATGTTGATACGGGTTATCGTGATCAATTTTAAAGCTATTAGGGAAGCAACTACCTATGATTTTCCGGGACAAAAGGATTGGAAATGCAGTGTGTGCCTGAATTCCAAGATAAAGAAGTATCGTGATTTTGCCGATGATTTGTTTGTTCTTGCCGAAAAGACCGCCAGGGATTTTAATGCCAAGATCAATTTCATAGATTTTTTCAAAGACATGAAAGGGAATTTTATCCTCAATGAGATCAATACCTCTTGCAGTCTGTTTTTACACGAAGCGGTTTCAGGGGTTAGGATCAACGAACTGATTGGGGATTTTTTGATAGCTCAAACCAGCAAACTTGTTCAATGAGGTCTCTTTTATGAGCGTTCCGTCTTCTTGCTGATAATTTTATCAATTAGGCCGTATTTGAGGGCTTCTTCTGACGACATGAAGAAATCTCTGTCGGTATCTTTCTCAACAGTCTTAATTGGTTGGCCGGTGTGTTTGGACAGAATCTGGTTCAGTCTGTCTTTTGTTCTGATGATGTGTTGGGCGTGAATGTAAATATCTGTGGCTTGTCCTTCTGTGCCGCCGAGGGGTTGATGTATCATGATTTCTGCATTAGGCAGGGCAAAACGTTTGCCTTGGGTTCCTCCCGCCAACAAGATCGCTCCCATTGAAGCGGCCATTCCAATGCAGACTGTTGATACATCTGGTTTGATTAGTTGCATTGTGTCGTAGATGGCAAGACCCGCTGTAACGTGTCCGCCCGGGCTGTGAATGTATAGAGTAATATCTTTGGTTGCATTTTCGCTTTCAAGAAAAAGGAGTTGGGCGATCACGCTATTGGCAACCGCATCGTTGATCGCCGAGCCAAGAAAAATTATTCTGTCTTTTAACAGGCGAGAATAAATATCGTAGGCTCTTTCTCCTAGGTGTGTTTTTTCTATGACGGTAGGAATCAGTAGGTTGTTTGCTATTTTTTTTTCGGACATTGGATATGTTTTGTTATAATTTACTGCTTGCGTATATTGTATCATAACTTAGCTAATCGAAGGGGCGATGCGTCTTGTCTTGAAGAAAAATTGTGTTGTGGTAATTAATAAAAAAATGTATTGACTTTATAGTGCCGCTTGCCTAAAATTGCTCTGCTATTTTGAGCTAAGCTCGAAATGGCTTGGCCTGTTCTTTAACATTCAGGATGCAGTAGAGAATATGCCCCGTCTTTATGTATCGCTTTGAGCGATGTGTATTGACGGTCATGACTAAAATAATAAATAAAATAATTTGAAGAGTTTGATCCTAGCTCAGGATTAACGCTGGCGGTGTGCATAATACATGCAAGTCGAGCGCCCAGCACTCTGTTGGCAAGTAATTGCAAATAGAGTGCTGGGAGCGGCGGACGGGTGAGTAACACGTTGGTAACTGCCTCAAAGTCGGGGATAAGCCTTAGAAATAGGGTCTAATACCGGATGGTCCCGCAAGGGTAAAGCAGCAATGCGCTTTGAGAGGTGCCTGCGGCCTATCAGCTAGTTGGTGAGGTAACGGCTTACCAAGGCAATGACGGGTAGCTGGTCTGAGAGGATGATCAGCCACAATGGAACTGAGACACGGTCCATACTCCTACGGGAGGCAGCAGTAAGGAATCTTTCGCAATGGGGGCAACCCTGACGAAGCAACACCGCGTGGAGGATGAAGGCGTTTTCGTTGTAAACTCCTTTTCTGAGGGAATAAATCTGAATGTACTTCAGGAATAAGCAACGGCTAACTACGTGCCAGCAGCCGCGGTAAGACGTAGGTTGCAAGCGTTATCCGGAATTATTGGGCGTAAAGAGTTCGTAGGTGGTTTGTTAAGTTGGATGTCAAAGCCCGGAGCTCAACTTCGGACAGGTGTCCAAAACTGGCAAACTAGAGACAGGCAGAGGCAAGTGGAATTCTGTATGTAGGGGTAATATCCGTAGATATACAGAGGAACACCAAAAGCGAAGGCAGCTTGCTGGGCCTGTTCTGACACTCAAGAACGAAAGCGTGGGGAGCAAACGGGATTAGATACCCCGGTAGTCCACGCCCTAAACGATGATCACTAGGTGTTGGAGGTCTCGACCCCTTCAGTGCCGACGCTAACGCATTAAGTGATCCGCCTGGGTAGTACGGCCGCAAGGTTAAAACTCAAAGGAATAGACGGGGACCCGCACAAGCGGTGGAGCATCTGGTTTAATTCGATAGTAAGCGAGGAACCTTACCATGGTTTGACATCCCGCGAAGTCTGCCGAAAGGTGGATGTGCCGTAAGGAACGCGGTGACAGGTGCTGCATGGTTGTCGTCAGCTCGTGCCTTGAGGTGTTCGGTTAAGTCCGTAAACGAGCGCAACCCTTGTCCTAAGTTGAATTTTTCTTAGGAGACTGCCGGCTCCAAGTCGGAGGAAGGTAAGGATGACGTCAAATCAGCATGGCCCTTATACCATGGGCGACACAGGTGCTACAATGGCCGGTACAGTGGGCTGCGAAGGAGTAATCCGGAGCTAATCCTTTAAAACCGGTCCAAGTTCGGATTGAGGGCTGCAACTCGCCCTCATGAAGCTGGAATCGCTAGTAAACGCGTATCAGCCATGGCGCGTTGAATATGTTCCCGGGTCTTGTACTCACCGCCCGTCAAGTCATGAAAGGTGGGGGTGCCTTAAGTCCTCTTAGCTAATGTAGCGGGGGCCCAAGGCAAAACCACTGATTGGGACTAAGTCGTAACAAGGTATCCGCAGGAGAACCTGCGGATGGATCACCTCCTTTCTAGGAGTTGATGAGAGTTTCACTTCGGTGAGATTCTCTAGGCGAGATTCCGCGATAGCGGAATAAGGCATTTTTCTCTATTGCATCCTGAATATTAGACAGGTCTAGGACTATCTTACAGGGAAAACTCGGATTTTTAATAAGGTCGAGATTAAAGAAGGGTTTCCTAGTCGTAGGGTAGGAAACTCTATTTCTTTATTAGAATAAATAACATGGAAAATAAGACCTTAACTTGCTCTGACTGTGGGGAACAATTTGAATTTACGGTTGAGGAGCAACAGTTTTTTGCCGAAAAGGGGTTTGGAGATCCTAAAAGGTGTCCCAAATGCCGCGCCGCTAAGAAGCAGGCAAGAAGAGCCGCTTTTACCAAGGTGGTTTGTGCTCAATGTGGTGTTGAAACGGAGGTTCCGTTTGTGCCAAAGAGTGATAAGCCTGTATATTGTCGCGCTTGCTTTGATGCTAGGGGTGGTAAGACGGCTGTTTGAAAAGTCGCGAAGTTAAAGGTCATCTTGAGATGGCCTTTTTTAATTTTTTTTTTTTTTTAATTTAAAATTACGTAGTTTCACGAATCTCAAGTGCACCCCTATCAAGAAGAGGGATGTAGAATAGGTATGATTATTAAATATCTAACCCTACATCCCTATGAAACTATACCACCCAACAAAAGGATTGAAAGGT
>Ga0272446_1001062_pt1 | contig 41206 bp, 39 predicted proteins | sample YNPCB0061_FD_194587 | JGI IMG/M metagenome (GOLD analysis project Ga0272446, IMG submission 194587) | Hot spring microbial mat communities from Yellowstone National Park, WY, United States - YNP-CB-006-1 | ecosystem: Environmental > Aquatic > Thermal springs > Hot (42-90C) > Sediment | place...
AGAAAAACCTTCAACTAAAAAAATAGCTACAAAGAAAAAAGTAACTAAGCCCAAAGCTAAGAAGGTATCAAAGCCGATTAAAAAAACAAATAAGAAAGTAATAAAGAAAAAGAAATAATTAGTTGAAGTTATTTTTAGCCCCAACTTTTTGTTGGGGTTTTTTATTAATGATAATTTCGAAATGTGTGAGATAATTTAACTTCTTCTCCAAACAATTTTATCACCTTCTTTAAGACCAAGTTTGTCCGAGTAACCAGCATTAACTTCAACAACATATTGTGCAGGTTTAATTGAAGGCAACGAAGTATCATCAAAAGGTTTTGCATTTTTAACAATATGCACAATTTCCATTTTTGAATTAACATAAATAATATCAAGAGGCAAAATTGTGTTGTGCATCCAAAAAGCTTGTGGAGCTTCCCGATCAAAAATAAAAAGCATCCCTTGATTATTTTCTAATTTATCTCGGAACATCAATCCAAGTTGTCGTTGCTGATCATCATCAGCAATTTCAATATCAATATTAGAAATTAAATTTCCTTTCGAATCTGTAAATGAAAGTTCACCTTCTTTTGTAAATGAATATGCAGTTTTTTCACTCACGGCTTTCTCAAGTTGTGGATTTATTTTTTCTTTGTTTAATAACAAATTCGAAAAAACAAAATAGGCAATAAATGCAATCAACAATACAATAACGCCAATTTGCAATAATTTATTTTTTCGTGCTTGGCTTTTACTAATTTGTTTATTTTTGCTCATAATAAATTTTAGTTTGGTTTAACATATCACAAAACAAATTTAATAATTTTTATTGGATTTTATGGATTCTAAAATTCTTTTTCGTGAAGAAGTAAAATTAAGTTCAATTCAAGAAAAAATGATTGCAAGTGGCTGGGGCGAAGAAATTATTCTAAACACAAAAACAGAAAAAATAATTTACGAATCCGATGGATTGAAAATCGCTGGATTCATTTCCTATCCAAATGACCAAACAAAAAAATATCCATCAATTATATGGTGTCGCGGTGGAATTGGTAATTATGGAGTGATCGAAGATTTTTATGCTCGCGGAATATTTGGACAAATTGCAAGTTGGGGATATGTAGTTTTTGCATCGAATTACAGAGGAAATAATACGAGTAGTGGAAGAGATGAAGTTGGTGGTGCCGATTTGAATGATGTTCTTAATTTAATTCCACTTGCTGATGAAATTGAATGTGCCGATAACAAAATTTGGGGAATTGAAGGTTGGAGTCGTGGTGGTTTGATGACTTATTTAACTTTGACTAAAACAAATATTTTCAAAGCAGCAATAACAAGTGGTGGAATTTCTTTTCTTGATTGTAGTAAAGAAAAACGTGATCAGTATTTGCAATTTTTATTTGATTTAACTTCTGAAAAATTATCTGATTTAGACTACGATGAAATCTGCAAATCACGTTCAGTTATAAATTTCCCTGAAAAGATTTGTAAAACAACAAACCTACTTTTAATTCATGGAACAAATGATGATAAAGTTCCTTATGAAAATTCTGTTGAGCTTGCGAAAAAATTAAAAGAGTTAAATTACAATTGCGAATTAAAATTAATTGAAGGTGGCGATCATTTTTTGAAAGAACAACGAGATGAAGTTTCAAAAGTGAGGAAAGATTGGTTTGATAGATTTCTAAAGTGAACTTACCTTTAATTCAAATTCTTTTTTCTCATTTTGAAAAACAATTTTTATTGAGTCAAAATCTTTCAATACATTTTGAGTTTTGAAAATATTTTTCCCAACACTTGCATTTTCAGTCTGCAATAATGAATAAACATTTTTTCTTCCGCCAAATATTTCAATTTGCTGTGTAGAATTACTTTCCAATATTATAAACCAACCCAACAAATCAGATTTGTATAAAACTGGTTTTCCAATTTTATCTCCAAACGATAAAAGCTCTTTCATCTTATCAATTTTAATCTCAACAGTATTAGAGGCTTCTTTGCTTTCAGTCCAAACTTTGTTAACGGATTTAATTGCAAAATAATAATTAACTTTTTTTGGCTTTTCGATTGCAAGTGTTACATAATTTTTATCTGCAGGAATTACATCAAATAAATTTTCCGAATTAAGTTCTGAATTACTTTTTTGCAAGTTATAAATTGAAAAATATTCAACACTATCGTTAGCTGTTTGTTCATTTTTTAATTTCCATGATAATGTAAAAAATTTGTCATCAACATTTTTATGAAGAGTTAAATCAATTGGCTGAACAGGATATTTGCCATCAAGCCAAGGCATCTGTGCTGGAAGAGTTTTATAACTAAATGATAGAAATGAAACGTCTTTAATGTTTTGATATCGGAAAAAAGCAACTCCGCTTGTTTCTAATTGTCTCGATAATTTTATCATCTCTTCAATTTGTGATTTTACATTATCTTTATAAGCACCAATGCCAAGAACAATATTTCTTCCGCTTGAATTATCAATCCAATCTTTAGCGAGTAGATCAAATTTTGGATTTTCATTCATTGACCAATAAATCTGTGGCGACAGGTAATCTACAATTCCATCTTTTAACCATCGATAAGAATCTTGATAAAGTTCAGAATAACTTTCCCAACTATTCATTCCTTTCAATCTTCTATAAACTCCAATTGGTGAAGCTCCAACTTTTACTTCATTTCTGATGAGTTTAACTTTATCATAAATTTCTTTGACTAATGCTGTTATATTATTTCTTCTGAATTCATCTCGTGTTAAACCTTTCCCATGAACTTGAAATGAAAAATCATCATCAAAATTTTTACCTGGATAACGAATGTAATCAAGATTAATTCCATCGACGTCATAATTTTCAACGAGTTCAGATATCAAATCAGCTAAATAATTTCTAACTTCTGGAAGTCCAACATCAAGCCAATATGATTTTTGTCCATCGCGAAAATCTTCAACAATCCATTCGGGTTTTCTTTGGCAAATATGATTTGGATTGTTAAAAATATTTTCTTCGCTTCCTGTGAACACTAAATTCATATTTAACCAAGCATGAATTTCTAAACCATGTTTATGTGCTTGTTCAATTGCAAATGCAAGCGGATCGTAACTTACATCTCCATCAACTTCACCATTAATGTATGGTGATAATGGTTCAAATGAGGAATTGAATAAAACAACTCCATTTGCTCTCACTTGAAAAAATACTGTATTGAAGTTTTTGGATTTTAAATCGTCAAATATTTCAATTAGTGATTGTTTTTGTTTTTCAGCATCAAAAGTAGTAGGCGGCCAATCGAGGCGGTAATTTGTTGCTAACCAGACAGCTCTTGTTTCTCTAAACTGAGCGAATAAAATGTTTGAAGAAAATATTAAAAGAAGAATAAAAACATTTTTCATATAAAAAGCGATAAACCTTTCTCTAATGAATGAATTACAAAATCTTTTTCAGCTTCAACATCAATTAAAATTTGTCCTGGATTTTTAACAAGCACAAACTTTATTTTACCATTGCGATTTTTTTTATCGCGTTTCATTATTTTGAAAACAGAATTTGTATTAATGCCATCTATTGAAATGAATTTCTGAAATTTTAATGGAAGTTCTAATAAAGTATCAAGTTCCTTTTCTGAAATTAATTCAAGCTTATGTGAAAGAAATAGGGAACAAACAATCCCAACAATTACTGCTTGTCCATGTTTTATTTTATGATTTTGTTCAACTTCAATTGCATGTGCAAATGTATGACCAAGATTCAAAACTTTTCTCAATCCAGTTTCTTTTTCGTCAGATTCAACAATTCTTGCTTTGTAATTAATACTATTAAAAATAATTTTTTCAACTTGAGATAAATTGTTCTCTAAAATTTTGGGAATAATATTTTTGTAAAAACTTTCACCTGTTAAATAAAAATATTTTACAGTTTCGCCGAGTCCACAAATCAATTCTTCATCTGGTAAAGATTTGAGAAAATCAAGATCAATCAAAACAAAATCGGGTTGAAAAAAAGTGCCGATTAAATTTTTTGTTTGACTAAAATTAATACCTGTTTTACCACCGACAGAACTATCAACCATTGAAAGAAGTGTAGTTGGAACTTGCACAAAGTTTGTTCCTCTCCCAAATGTAGAAGCAACAAAAGCTGCTAAATCTCCTGTAATTCCACCACCAATTGAAATGATTGTTGTGTCTCTACCAAATGAATCTTTAATTAATTTATTGTAAATATTTTTTGCTGAATCAAAGCTTTTGTTCTTCTCATTAGCTTCAAAAACAAAAACACTTTTCTTCTTAAAGTTGTAATTAATGAGTGAGTTTATTTTCGAGTTATATTTTGTAAATACGTTTTTATCGATAATAAAAAATATGTTTTCATAAAGTTTATTAGACTTAATAAGTCTTTCCAGTTTCGCGAATGAATTACTTCCGATATAAACCGGATAAGATTTCGAACTTGCATTAACTTTGATTGTTTTCATTTATTGAGCAATATAATTTTTTTTGCAATTCTGTCAATTGTTTTTCCTAATGGAGTTACTTCCGTATCAATAATAATATCAGAAAGTTCATAAAAATGTTTTCTCTTTTCCATGAGTTCAGAAATTCTTTTCATGAAATCCTTTTCATTTTTATTGTTCAATACTAAGTCTTTAAAAATCGGTCGATCTGTTTTGTGTCGTAACCTTTTGTAAAGTGTTTCTGGAGAAACTTTTAAGTAAATAATTTTTCCGGTTCTCTTCATCATATCAAAATTATTTTTATTTACTATTGTTCCTCCGCCAAGTGAAATTACTAAGTTGTCTTTCTTTACAAGCTCATTCAATATTTTTGATTCTGCTTCCCGGAAATAATGCTCGCCATGTTTTTCAAAAATTTCCACAACAGTCAATTTTTCTATGTTCTCAATTTCTCTATCCAAATCATAAAAATCGTAACCAAGTACATTGGCAAGTATTGGTCCAATTGTACTTTTTCCACTCGTCATAAAACCTGTTAAATAAATTCTCATTGTTTATTATCCGATATTCAAAAGGTAATATAATTATAACGAACAAATATTTGAAGTGATGTTAAAAATTGTATGAAATTCCTAATGAAAAAGTAATTCCATCAATATTAACCTTTGTGAAAAAAGTTGAGCTGTTCAATAAATATGTAATACCATTATAATTCACAACATTGTTTGAATATTCATTTTTCCATTCAAGTTCAGGATCTCGAAAACGCATTTGTGCTTTCAAAGAAAAATTATTGTAAAAGAAATAATCCATACCAATGGCTACATGAATTCCAAAACTTGATTTATTCATTTTGCTATTAATCGTTAAATCTCCCAGTGTTCTGTAAAACTTTCCAAAATAAAGTGCACCGCCACCGCCCATAAAAAATTTGAAAGACTCAGTTGAAAAAGGCAAGTAATAATAAATTGTTAATTCAATTGGTATGAATGTAAATCCATCATTTGAAGTTGCCCTTTCTCCGGAAAGATTAAAATTATTATTCGAATAATTTATTTTTGAATACTCTGCACTTAGCCCTAAAAAAACATCTTCGAAGATTTTGTGATTTATTTCTAATGAATAACTATTGATGTTATTTAATTCAATAGATTTTGTTCTTAAAAATTGATCAGAAGAAAAAGGTTGTAAATATAATTGTGCTGTTGTAGTATAGTTGAAGTTAAGAGAAATGTTAGTGTTGTAATCATTTTGTGCATTTATAATAGATAAGCACAAAAAGAAAATGACGGATAATATTTTGAAAATTGAATTCATTCTGAATCAAAAAATAAAAAGAACATTTTGAAAAACAAGATAAAAAAAAGCCGTCTTTCGACGGCTTTAATTTTTAACGATAGAACTTATATCGATCATCAACAATTTTTGCTTCTTTCTTTAGCTGTTCTACCCATTGACCCAAATAAATATTTCGTTTATTGTTAATCAATTCTTTTTTAATTGCTTCTTTTTGGAATGCAAATAATTGAGGATCATATTTTGTTCTGTAGGTAACATTAATTAAGTATGCATAGTTTGTACCTTTAACTGGAGAAGTCCATTTGTTTAAATCAGCTTTTAATGCAACTTCTGCAAATGCATATTCTCTTCCTAATTTTGGTATAGAACCACTTGAATTAAATTCTCCAGTTGTATCAATTTTTGCACTTGCCCAAACTGAAGTAGCAATTTGTGGATCTCCACTATCTCCAATTTTTGACTTAATATTCTTTGCAATTTCAACTGCCTTTTCAAGTTTCTTCATTCTTAAAACATTGCTACGAATAGATGCTTTGACTTCATCAAAAGATTTCATTCCTGGTTTGATAATTTCAGAAACCATTGCTACAGCATAACCTGCAGGGAATCTAAATACATCACTAACTTCACCGACACTACTTTCAAAAGCCCACTTTACTAAAGCTTTATTAATTCCTAATCCAGCGATTGCTGCCGCGTCTTCATTAAATGGTGGTGTTTCAATTACGCTGTATTTCAATGCTTTTGCTTCGGATTCAAATCCATTTTCTTTTGCAACATAAGCAAAATCTGAAGCATCTTGGAAAATTTTGTCTGATGTAGTTGCAGAGATTGTAACTTTATTTACAATTTTTTCAATTACAAAACTTTGATTTGAGCGTCCAGTAACTTTTATAATATGATAACCAAATTGAGTTTTAATTGGTTTCTGAATTTGTCCAATCTTTCCTGAATAACAAGCATCTTCAAAAGGTTTAACCATTTGTCCTTTACCAAACCAACCTAAATCGCCACCTTGAGAAGCACTTCCATCTTGAGATTTAGTGCGTGCAACTTGTTCAAAATTTGCACCTTTCATAAGTTCATTATATATCTCATCAATTTTTTGTTTATCGGCAGCATCATTTCCTGTTGATCTAATAAGAATATGAGAAGCTCTTACCATTTCATTTTTTGATGCAACCTTATCAACTAATTTATAAACAACATAACCTTCATAAGTTTTTACTGGACCAACAATATCACCTTTGTTAGCTTTCATTAAAACATCACGAGATTCTGCCGGTAGTGTTGTCATTGCAACTGTGTCTTTTTTATATGGCTGTTCAGAATAACTTTGCACATAACTTTTGAAAGAAGCTGTATCAGCTTTCAATTTAGCAACAATTGCTTCTAAGTTTTTCTTTACAATCAATGAATCACTTTGTGATGGCTGACGATTGAAAAGCACATATTTTATTCTTCTTTGATTTTCAATTTTGTATTCTTCAGCGTGTTCATCATAATATTTTTTTAAATCTTCATCTGTAACTTTAACATCGCTATCTGGAATTGTATTTGGATCGATAGCAATATATTTAGCTTTCATTTTAATATTCTGACGAATAAAATTATCGTAAGCTTCATTTTCAGTAGCAGTTACTGATGCAAATAAAATATTTTGCAATTTCTGTTGTGTTAATCTTTGTCTTTCTCTTTCTTCAATTGTAATTAAAATTTGCTTGTTACGAGGATCTCTCATTGCAGATTCAAAAGCCTGACGGTTAAATGTTCCAGTTGAATCTGTAAATTGTTGTCTGATATCAGCTGGAGGATTTGGACCCATAATTGCATCGCGAACTTCATCATCTGTAACAACGATGCCAAATTCTTTGATTTTTTTATCAAGAAGTTTTTGAGTAACCATCATATCCCAAACTTGATCTCTGAAGTAATCCATCTGCTCTTCAGAAATTTGCTGACCAGCTTGTTCCTGTTGCTTTCTTAGTCTTTCTACTGTATTAGAATAATCTTGATAAGAAATATCTTCTCCATCAACAGAACCAACATTTTGTGATTGAGTTCTTGTAAAATCCAATACTCTTGAATCTGAAAGAACCATGAATAAAATAAATAAACCACCAACGGTTAAAATAAACCATGGAGCTAAACTCCTCATTCGGGCCATCATACCCATAAAAAACAACCTCCGATTTAGAAATATCTAAAATTTTGAGCGTCAAATTTAGATTAACCACCTCTTAAATGCAATTTTATTTGAATAAATCCCTTCAGCTTCTTTCCCTGATATTTTTTGAGTAATTGGAATAGTGTGTTCATCTTTTCTGTGATAATGAAAATTTTATTTGCTTAGTGTTATCTACTAAACTAATTTTGACAGAAACTTTTAAAGGTTTTATTATGCCAACATTCTTTAATACTTGGTTGCCTTACCTTTACTTATATATCGGTGGAGGAATTTTTTTCTTAGCAGGTATGATTTTGATTCGAAAAACCAAAGCAATTGACATGAGACTGAAAAGAGACAGATTTTGGTGGAAAGTCTTGATTTTTGGTTATTTCTACTTCGCTTTATTTCACGCAATTTTAATAATCGCTGCACTTTATTGGTGAGAACATTATGGAACAAGCATTAAATATCGGAACACAAACTGACTGGATTGTACTTGTAATCTATATGATTGCAATGCTTTTATTCGGTACTTACTTTGCAAAATATAATAAAGACACTAATGATTTCTTTTTCGGTGGTAGAAGATTCACTTGGTGGATAATTGCTATGTCGATTGTAGCTACAGGAATAAGTAGCCATAGTTTCGTAAAATATTCTGCAATGGGTTTTAAGTATGGATTTTCTTCTTCAATGTCATATATTAATGATTGGTTCTTTGTACCATTCTTTCTATTTGGCTGGTTGCCAATTATTGTTTATTCAAAAATTAGATCTATTCCAGAATATTTTGAAAGAAGATTTTCTCCTTCGGCAAGATTTTTTGTTACAATTTTACAATTAATGTATTTAGTCGGTTATGTCGGAATCGGTTTTTTAACAATGGGAAAAGCAATTCTTCCTTTGATGCCAGAATCCATGTCAATATTTGGTTTTAATTTCCATATTACTTTGATGGGTTTAATTTGGGTAACAGCAATTGTAGTTGGAATTTATATAACATTTGGTGGACAAACGGCAGTTATCTTTACTGATTTAGTGCAAGGTGTGATGCTTTTGTTTGCAGGATTGTTTGTTTTCTTTTTAGGGATAAATTATGTCGGTGGATTTAGTGCCTTCTGGCATTTATTGCCAACAACATGGAAATTACCTTTTGCAGGATTCAATTCGCCGGCTGAGTTTAATTCTGTTGGAACGTTTTGGGAAGATGCTATTGCTGGTTCGGTTGGATTTCTTTTCATGAATATGGGTTTGATAATGCGTTTTATGGCAACGAAAAATGTTCATGAAGGAAGAAAAGCCGCAACAGTTAATATTTTATTTATGCTTCCAATTTCTGCTGTTGTTGTTGGCGGTGGTGGATGGGTTGCACGTGCTATGTTTCAAAAAGATCCTTCTTTGTTTCCTGCTAATCTTTCCGCAGATAGTGTGTTTGTTTATGTCTCTCATATTTTAGCTGGACCCGGAATGTTTGGATTTATTATTGCTGCTATAGCTGCTGCTTTGATGTCAACTGTTAGCACTTTGTTAAATGCGACTGCTGCAATCTGGGTTAATGATGTTGATAGACCAATTCGTATTTGGTTAAAAAAGATTGATAGAAAAGATAAGCAAGATGAAAAGCATGCGATGAAAGTTGCTCGCATTGCTACTGCTTGTTTTACTTTGCTTGGAGTTTTAGCTGTTTATGCTTTTAATTCCTATCCAACTGTTTATCAGGCACATGCTTTCTTCCATGCAACTTTAACTCCACCACTTATGATTGCAATATTTTTTGGAGCTTTCTGGAAAAAATTTACTCCTGCCGGTTTAATTACAACAGTTATTGGTGGAATTGCATTAATGTTGCTTGGTAATAGATATCCAAGTGAATTAATTGGACCAATTGCACATGGAACTCCATTTGACCCTACGCATCCTTATACTTACATGGCAGCATTGTATAATTTAATAGTTTGTACAGGCGTTGCAGTTTTTGTAACAGTATCTCACAAACAATTACAAAAATTATCCAATCTTATTTTGAAAAACTCAAACAATAAACCAATCATGTATGCAATGGTTGGGGCAAGTATTTTAATAGTTGTTTTGGATTTAGTGATTGTTTTTGCAAAACTAAATATTCTACCATTACCAGTAACATTCTTTTTAACATTATTGATGAGTGGTTTTGTTGCATTGATTACAACTCATTTTGTAAAATATGATGCAGAAGCTCAAACTGCTGGACTAACAATATGGTCAATTCATAAAGCTAAAGAATGGTTTAAGGGAAGAAAATTAAATGAACGTGAAGGTGAAAATGTTAAAGTTCATTTCAAAGTTATTGATGGTGATGAAGATGAAATTAATTTTTCTCATAAAGAAATGCATACAATGGCTGCAGAACCTGGCGATTTGGTTTATATTACTGATACAAGAAAATGGCTGGGCGGTTTAAAATCTTGCCATACGGTAATTGGTAAACCTCATAATGAAGAAGGAATTGTTTACATCAGAAATTTACATCTTGAAAAAGGTTTATTCGTACCCGGAAAAGTTTTAGAAGCTGAAAAAGAAATGTAAAGATTAGATTTATTGATGTTTAATAGAAGGGAACAGGATTCATTCTGTTCCCTTTTTTTATTCAGTTATGAATAAATCATTCATTCGAATTGATATTCCTGCAGCAAATAATGATTTATTAGATTTTATTTGCTCACCTGCAGAATTGTATAATAAGTTGATTTGGTTGATAGGAATAAAAGAATAATCAGCAGAAATTGTCAATGGAATTTCTAAGCCCAGTTTTGATAATGGAAAATTAATTCCGAAGCCATAACGAAAAATCATTTTTGCTCGGTCATAATAAATTAAATGTTCTGGTGTTTGAAAAACTCCTATACGTGCAACGAAAAGTTCTTTGATTCTGAATTGTGAACCCGCTCCCCAATAATCAACATCACCTTTTTCATATAATAATGGATTTAATAAACTTTTGTAACTTGATGTAACAAGGATTTCAAAATCGTTTCGGTCATCAGAATTTTTAAATTGAAGATTATATGCCAATCCAATTCTGAAATACTTTGGCAAACGTACAAATTGGTAATCGTTACCAAAAAAATAATCTTTCTCTTTGTAATCAGTTCCAAAATTTTGGAATGAAGTTCCGATGGTAAGTTGATGAGAATACTTCATTTCTAAAATATTGAATAATGAATAGAGCAATCCAAAATCGAAGAGCACAGCTGTGTTTGATTCTAATTGATTATTAAATTCAATAGTTCCATTTCGTTTGTGATTGAAAAACTTAACATTGATTCCCGCATTAAAATTATTCAATATTTTTTTTGATAATCCAAAAACTAATGTGCTATTTCTTTCTTCTGATGTACCAGCAAACATATAATTATTTCCGGTTCTAAATTCATTGTATGCAATTGCCAAGTCACCGAAAAAAAATCTCAACGTTCCACCAATAGAAGTATATTTGTAACTTTCAGTTCCAGCAATCCAATTCAGTGAACGAGTATTGTAGAATAGGGAAGTGTTGTTTTTCAAAAATAAATTTGCCGGGTTTTCCAAAAATGATGATGGCGAAAAATAATTAGCCACGAATGATTCACCCATAGCAACACTTGCTGGATTAATTGTTACATCGAGTGAAGTATTTTTGTAATTGTATTTGTCTCTAAATGTCTGAGCAAAAAGAGATGCTGAAAAAAATATTACAATTAATAATTCTTTTTTCATTTTATCTTCTCGAATAATAATTCTGTAAAAACAAAATCGGGGGAATTTGGGACTTCAATTGTAAATTGTTTTATGTTGGCGTTGAAATCCATTTCAAATTTCACCCATCCACGAGTTAAAAATTCATCTTCCCAATCAATATAGAAAGTATCAAAGTGATAATGTTTTAATTCACCTTTCATTGTTGGCGACGGCAAAAATTGGAGAAATAAATTTCCATCCTTTAATGAAACTTCTGCTTTGCCATACATTTTATCTTCATAAACTCCGCAATATTTTTCTAAAGGTAACGATGGCTTTGTATCTTTCACTCTTACATCTTCTCTTCTTTTATTTTCTTTCTCGAAATTTTCAATTCTTTTTTTCCAATTATCGAGCATCATTTTATTCCAGTCTTTTGGTTCATTCAAAAAGAAACTTTCCATTATATAATTTCTTATTGCAGTAACCATTCCTGTTTCAGCATTACTTAAAATTACAAGACCAAAATTTTCTTCAGGGATTAATGAAACATCTGAAATCATACCGGGCATTCCTCCGCCATGATTTAAAAGTTTTTTGCCGTTCCAATAACGAATAAACCAACCGAGTCCATAATTCATATTCTCAATTGCAGTTTGATTTGACCACATTTCATTTGATTGTCTTTCGCTAAAAATTTGTTTGCTATTGTATTTTCCTTTTTTCAATTGCAATCGAATCCATTGAGACATATCAACTACATTTGAATTAATTGCTCCAGCGGGCGCAACGGTTTCGATAGAATAAAATTCTTTAAATGTAGAAACTTTTCCATTTTCAATTTTATGTGGAAAAGCATAATTACCAAGTTTCTTCATTCCATCAAGTGAAGTTGTGCTTCTATTCATTCCCAAAGGTTTGAAGAAATGTTCTTTTATATAGTCGCTCCATGTTGTATCGGTTACCACAGGAATTATTGAACCTGCAACGCTGAACATAATATTCTGATAGCCATATTTACTTCTAAAACTTGATACAGGTTTTAAATAACGAGCTCGTTTAATAACTTCTTGTGGTGAGTATGTTGAACCAAGCCATAAAATATCACCGCTAAAAGTTGCAAGTCCACTTCGATGTGTTACCAAATCTCGAATTGTCATTTCTTTTGTAACCCAAGTATCATACATTTGAAAAGAAGGAAGGTAATCAATAACATGATCATCCCAATTTATTTTTCCACGATCCACTAAAGTTGCAAGAGCTGCAGTTGTAAATGCTTTTGAACATGAGGCAATCATAAAATTTGTATGTTCATCGACGGGTTCTTTTGTGCGAACATCTTTAACTCCATAACCTTTTGCAAAAATGATAGAATCGTTTTTGACAATTGCAACAGCAAATCCGGGCATATTCCATTCTTTCATTGCATTCTGAATGTAAGAATCAATCTTTGAAAGCTTGTCTTGTTTTTGTGCGAATAGTTGAATTGAAATCAACGTAAGAAATAGAATAAGAAGAGATTTGGTTTTCATAGTTTCCTCAAAAATTAATTTAGCTTAATTAAGTTTGAGCTAAATTAAAACTTTTGAGAAAGAGTAACAATTTTACCCGAAAAAAATTATTTAAAGAATTTAGGAAATTTACGGATGATACATTGTCCAATCATTTCTGCTATATCTTCAGGCTTAAATTGGTTAGTATTAATTATTACATGATAAAGCAAAGGATCTTCAATTTCTTTGTGAAAATATTTAAGAATATAATTTCTTCGTGCTTCATCTTCGCTGATGATAAATTCAGTCGCAGATTTTTTATCGAGCTTATAAAGTTTCATTGCATTTTGAATTCGATAATTCAATGGTGCGACTAATCTTATATGGAAAGATTTTGCATCATCAGCGAGAATTATATTTGCACCTCTTCCAACAATAATTACATTACCAAATTCTGCCAAGTGCAAAATTGTATTTTTTGTTTTGTTAAGCAATAAAAGTTTTGAAGGAGTAATTCCTAAAATCTCACCAAACCAAGAATCAATTTTTGCGGGAGACTCGTCAATCAAATATTTTTTGAAATGCTCTGGCAATTGATGATCAGCAATCACTTTTTCCATTAAATCTTTATCGAAGAAAGTCCAATCATCATAATTTTCAATTGCTCGGTTGTTAAAATATTCTACAAGTTTCTCACAAATAAATGCAGCACCAATTCCAGCTTGTCGCGAGATTGTAATTGTTGGTCCCGGATTTTGTTTTCTTTTAGTTCTAATTTGATCTTGGATTGAATTTTTTTCGATGTAGATGAGTGCCTTTTCGTAAGAAGTTAAGTTTTTCATTTTACACCTCCTTTAAGTTTTTTAAGGAGGAAAGGAAATCACAACTGAAAACTAAAGTTTAGGGCTTGAATTATCAAGCCCTAACTCTATAACTTTGGATGTTTTTTATGATGATCAGTTGCATCCTGAAATGCTTTTGCAACTGCAACAATTTTTGCTTCATCAAACAAATTTCCTATGAATGTAAAACTTGTCGGTGTTCCATTTTTTGAAAATCCATTTGGTACAACAACGCATGGATGACCGGTTAAATTTGTTAGTAATAAATTATTTCCAACCCAAGATGGCGAAACATATAAATCAATCTTGTCAAAAAGTTTTTTCATTTCTTGAATTAATAAAAATCTTATTCTATTTGCATTTATGTATTCAACCGCAGGAATGAAACGAGACGAGCGAAAAACATTTGGCCAAGCATTTTTAATTTGGCGAACAAGAAGATCATCTTTGTTACTGCGAGTTAATTCATCGAATGCAGCTCCAGCTTCCGCTGATAAAATGAATGATAAATCTTCAGTTGCAATATTTGGCAATTCAATTGGAATTAATTCAGCACCGAGTTCTTTCAATTTATTTAATGCAATTGAATCATTATCATGGAATGGATACTTTTTTGCGAAATCATTTTTAAGATAACCAATTTTTAATTTCTTAAAATTAACTTTTGGATTGTAATTAAAAGCTGCATCAATCAATGAAAGATCATTTTCATCTAAACCACGAATTTCATTAAACACAATTGCTAAATCTTCTGCGTTTCTACCAATAACACCAATTTTATCCATTGACCAACTTAAAGCCATAGCACCATTTCTACTTACTCTTCCATAAGTAGGACGCAAACCACTAACACCACAAACTGTTGATGGCGAAACAATTGAGCCCCAAGTTTCTGTTCCAATAGCAAATGGTAATAATCCGGCTGAAACTGATGATGCAGAACCCGCTGAAGAACCGCTTGAACCTTTTGTTGTATCCCAAGGATTTCTTGTCATTCCACCAAACCAAACATCGCCCCAAGCCAATTCTCCCATTGTTAGTTTTGCACAAAGCACTGCACCAGCTTCATGTAATTTTTTTATCACAGTTGCATCTTCATCAATCAATTGTTCTTTGAAAGGAACAGAGCCCCAAGTTGTTTTATATTTTTTTGTCGAGAGTAAATCTTTTACGCCATAAGGAATTCCATGCAGCATTCCTTTGTAAATTCCTTTTGCAATTTCTTCATCAGCTTTTTTTGCCTCAGCTAGCGCTCGTTCTTCTGTTAATGTAATTACAGAATGAAGTACAGGTCCATATTTTTTTAATCTCTCAATAAAAAATTTTGTTAATTCTGTTGAAGTGATTTTTCTTGTTTTAATTAAATGTGCCAATTCGCCAATTGAATAAAACGCAAGATCATCTTTGTTCACAGGAAGTTTAACGTGTGAATAATTGCTAAACTTAATTGGGTTTTGTTCGTGGTTAATTTGAAAACCAATTGGAATTGGATTAAACATAATTGCTGGAGGAATGCTATTTGGTAAATCAATTTTTCGAATGTTCTCATAATTTGTTAGTTGTTCATTCAAGTTATCAAGCATTGAATCTTTTTCAGCGTCAGTAAAATTTAATCCAATAATTTTTTCGGCACTATCAATTTGCTCTTTTGTGATTTTGGGTGAAAAGAGAAAAAATGCAAGCAGTGAAACAGAAGTGATTATTAAAATAATTTTGTTTCGGTTCATGTTATCGCTCCAATTGTTGGTTATAATTTAATAAACAAAATTGTAAGGAGAAATTTTGTTTTTCTTTATTAATGAAATAAATTTGCCAACCATGATTGAAAAATATAAACATATAATTTGGGATTGGAACGGAACAATACTCAACGATGTAAATCTCAGCGTTGAACTCATCAATTGGTTATTGAAAGAAAGAAATCTTAAAACTGTTTCCGTTGATGAATACAAAAAAATCTTTACAATTCCTGTGAAAAACTATTATGAAAAACTTGGATTTGATTTTCAAAAAGAATCATTTGAAATTGTTGGAAAGAAATGGATGGATGAATATGAAAGAAGAAAATTTGAATGCAATATCTATGATGGCATAATTGAAGTTTTTGAACGAATCAATTCTTTGGGAATAGGTCAATCAATTCTTTCTGCATATAGCCAACATACTTTAGAAGAAATGGCTGATCATTTTAATCTTACTAAATATTTTACTCATATTGTTGGACTTGACAACATCTATGCTGCAGGCAAATTACATTTGGGACAGATGTTGATCAAAAAGCTGGGCAATGGAAAAGGGGAAACATTAATGATTGGCGATACAGAACATGATTTTGAAGTTGCTCAAGAAATGAAAGCCGATTGTGTTCTTCTTTCAAATGGTCATCAAGATAAAGAAAGATTAGAGAAAACCGGTTGCACTGTAATTAATAATATTAAAGAACTACTCGAGATTTAAATTCAGTACTGTCATTGGATCAATTCTTTTGTTAAACCATTGAACACCAAGATGAAGATGAGGTCCGGTTGCTCTTCCTGTAGAACCCATTAAACCAATGAGCTCACCTTTTTTAACCGTTTGATTATTCTTTACCAAGATTTTACTCAAATGTAAATAAATGCTATTTAATCCTTGACCATGATCAACCAAAATAAAATTCCCGTTGTAATAAAAATTCTTACCAACAAATTGAACTATTCCATCAGCTATTGCGAAAATTGAATCTCCTTCACTTCCACCAAAGTCAATTCCATTATGAAAATTTTTTTGTTGACCATTTAAAATTCTGTTTAAACCAAATTGAGAAGTAATTCGAACATTTTTTACGGGGAAAGAAAAACCACTTAAATAAAAATCTTTAGTATTATGAAGTAATTTTTTCCGTGCATTTTTTAACTGAACCGACTCTTTTTTAATCCTACTTAAAAATTTTTTTGGTGGATTAACCATCTTTTTCGAAAGAGATAGTTCTTGTTTGTCATATTCAATTTTGGTCAGATTGTATTTATAAGTTACTTCTTTTTTATTCTTCTTAATAATTTTTAATTCAAATTCACCTTCATCTTCTTTGTCGAAACCAAAAATAAAGTTGCCATCTTTATTAAATAGAATTGGTTTATCATTGAAGAGAATTTGTTTTATGCTATCAGCTTTTGCAAAAATGATTGTTCCCGGTTTTGCTTCTCCAATAAATTTTTCCTGTTGAGCAAAGGTTGTGATTGTAATTATAAGTGCAAGTAAAAAGTATTTCATTGAATTATAAATTTTTTGATAAAATTAATTAGTAATTGAAAGCAGATTTTAATGATAAAAATTAGAAAATAGTCCAGTAAACAGAAAGTTGTCCTGAAAAATATCTATAGCTTGAATTATCTCGAGATGTGCTACCAATTCCAATTCTTCCAGTAATGAGTAAATTTTTATAGGGTGAATATTCGCCTTCAAAATAGCCGGCAAGAATTATTAATCTATTTTGTGGAATAATTCCAAGTTTGCCGCCAAGTGTAGTTCTCAAATTTTCTTTTCTATCAATTTCGTTATCAAGCCAAATGCTATGTGATTCAAAATTTCTTGGTGAATAATAATAAGGTGATTTCCATTTGTAATTATCAAAAGCATATTCATATCCAATGACTAAATCTTTGTAGAAATATCTTCCAATTCGGAAATAAAAATCATTACCTTCATTTCCATCATCAACAGCGATGTATTGGAAATTACCAGCGAGTTTTAATCCATCGCGATGACGAAAATATCCTTCTATTTTATAAAGTTGAGCCATACTTCTAATGCTGAGCAAATATGGTGAATAAAGAATTAAAGCAGCATCAGAATTTTGATATTGAAGTGTGACAGCAAAAGTATCTCTTCTTTCAATTTTGAAAAATGCATCTTGTTCATCTCTGTTTAATAATGAAAGAGAATTACTTTTTCCAATTCCAACACCCATGTTAATTATTCTTGAAAGTCGAATAAAAACATGCACCTTAAATGAAGTAAATCTCTGATCCGTTCGAAAATTCGGAATTGTATCAATAATGTTTTGATCTAAACTTGCTGCATTCGCTCGTAATAAACTTCGATAAAATGAAACTCCAGCAGAAAGAAAATTATTAATTCCTAAATCCAATCTTCCGCCACCTGTTAATAATCTAAAACTCAAGTTATCAGCGTAATAAGAAATAGAAGGAGCGAAACCAACATAGTTAGGAAATGTTTCAATTATTGCTGCTATACCAGAAACCGGTAGCCAACTTTTTCTCTGTTCAACCATTTTAACTTGAGTTGAGTCAAGTTTCCAATTTTCAAGAAGGTCATTATAAATTGCACGCGCCGAATCATTTTCAGCCATCTTTGCGTATGAATCACCTAAATATAATCTTGCTTCAAAATCTGATGAATCTTGATGAACTAATTCTTTAAATTCTTTTACGGCAGAAACTGAATCACCCATTGCGTAGAATAATTTAGCTCTTTGCATTTGGGCTTGATAATTTGGACCTGCAGCAATCACCTGATTATATGTATCAAGTGCACGTTGATATTGCTTTGCACAAAATAAAACATCACCAAATTCTTTCTGAATTAAAGTGTTCGGTTCGGCTTTGGAAAGATATTCTTCATAATATTGAAGAGCGCCGCTACAATCACCATCAATTACTCTTTGTCTTCCAAGTTCGAGAATGGCATAAAGTTTTTCTTCTTCTGCACGAAGTTTTTGCCAATCAATGTTAGATTGAAGTTTTATTACATCATCATTATTGGGTTCAATCTCTTTCGCTTTGTTTGCAAGTTCTTGAGCTCCTTCAAAATCTTTTTTGATTAATATTAAAGATGCTTTTGAAATTATTGCTTGCAAATCATTCGGTCTTTTTTGCAAAACATTGTCCAAAAACTTTTCTGCAATATCGAGATCACGATTAATCCAAACAGAAACTTGAGCTCTAAAAAGTTGATAATCTAAATTATTTGGATCATCCTGTAATAATCCATCAAGAATATCAATTGCTTTATCAAATTCACGACTCCAAGCAGAAATTTTTGCATAACGAAAACGTAATTCTTTATCTTTTTCATCAGGATATTTTTCAAAATATTTATCAAGCATAACCATTGCGCTATCGTAGTTCTGTAAATATTCATAATAATTCGAAACGGTTTTTAATGCTTCTTTATCAAATTCATTTTGTTGAAGAATTGCTTTTGCTGTATTTAATCTCTCACGATAAACACTATCTCTATAAGCTGTAACAAAATCCCATTTTTCTTTATAACGAGGATCTTCAGCTTTTGAAACACTAAGAATTTTAAGTTGTTCGTAAGCTTCTTCTATTCTATTTGCTTTTATTAATTCATCAACAAGTTTGAATCGAGTTTCATAATCATTTGAATTTCTTCTTATTAATCTGTAATAACGATCAATTGGATATTCTTTTTCGTAATCTCTTCCTTGATATTGAATTAAATAACCTTGTTTATTAACTATATCCAATCCATCTTGAGCTTCTTTAAAAAATGGTTTGAAACTCAAAGCGGTTTCAAAAGCTTTTTTTGCAATCTGATATTTACTGAGCCATAAAGTAAAGTAACCATAGCGACTCCACAATCGCCAATCTTGTGGATAACGATCAGTATATTTTTTCAGAATTTTTTCGCCTTTAACTATGCTTCCAGTTTTGGCAAGAATTTCTGTGTAACGAATAATTTCATCAGGAGAAGCATTGTCATCTCGTTTCAAGTATTCATCATACCATTCTTCAGCTTTTGCCCATTCTTCCATTAACTTGTATGCTTTACCAATTTCAAGATAATTAAATGGTGTATTGGGATTAATAGCTATTTCTCTTTGATGTCCTTCAATTTTTTTCTTGAGAAGAGCGTACCAAACATTTAACATGTTTTGAAGATCTTTTTCATATTTAGTTTTTTTTGCTTGGTCAAAATTCTGAAGACCAATTGCTCGCCGATAATCCAAACGTGCAGCTTCATATTGAGATCTCTTCTCATAACATTGACCGCGTAGATAATATCCTTCAGGTTCTTGTGGTTGTGCCGCTATGTATTTATTTAATTGGTCAATAGCTTCTCCATAACGTCCGGCTTGCATGTGTGATAATGCAGTTTTCTTAAATGCATCAGCCACATTTACTTTTACTTGAGCTTCTGATATTACACTCAAAAATAAAATCAGCAATAAATATTTAGTTATAGAAAAATTCATAGTTATATTTTTTGTGAAAGTATAAATCAGCAAAAATTAAGCCTTACTATTTTTAGTTTTTCTTCTTTTTTCAATATTAATTTAGCATTAAAAAGAATCAAATTAGAATTATGATTCATATTGAGAGAAAAATCAAGAAATCAAAATTGAAAATAAATAAATGGCGCTATATCTGCAGATTTGAATTGAGCTACAATCCAAATCACAATTACTAATAAAATTGCTTGCATAAACCATGGCAAAGCAATTACAATTCTTTTGTATAGGTTCTCAATTTTTGTTGGCATAAAATGAAGTATATAACCTAAAACAATCAGTCCGAAAATTATAGGTAATTTTTCTGCGAATTGAAGAAACACTTCAGCATGGAAAAATTCAAAAATTTGTGAAAGCATATCTTTTATAATTTGAAGATCATTCGAGCGGAAAATTAAAAATGAAAATGCAATCAAATGAAAAGTAATTAGCGTTTGGAAAAATTTTAAAAACTTTGTGTTATTGATTCTAAGCAAAGTATAAAGTTTTTGTTTTGGTTTTTGAACAATCAAAGCGAAAGACATCATAAAACCATGAAAAGCACCCCAAATTATAAAGTTCCAACCCGCACCATGCCAAATTCCACAGATAACAAAAGTTACAAAAATTGCAATTACATTTGCCCAGATTTTTAATGAACGCATTGAAAATTGCATCGGTTTGAAAATATAATCAAGCAACCATTTTGAAAGTGAAATATGCCAGCGTCTCCAGAAATCTGCTATACTTGTAGCTTTAAATGGAGAATTAAAATTATCCATCAATTTAAAACCAAAAAATAAAGCGACACCAATTGCCATATCTGTATAACCGGAAAAGTCACAATAGACTTGCAAAGTGTAACCATAAATTGCAAGTAAATTTTCTACGCCGGTGTATCTTAAAGGAAAATCAAAAATTCTATCAACAAAATTAAGACTTATGTAATCTGCAATAACAACTTTTTTGAATAAGCCCGCCATGATTAAAATTGTTGCTCTACCTAAATCTTCTTTTGAAAGAAATGGCTCTTTATCAATTTGTGGAAGAAATTCTGAAGCGCGATCAATTGGGCCCATTAATAAATTTGGAAAGAAAAAAACATAAACGCAAAAATCTCTAAAACTTTTTGTCGGTTCTAATGTTTCTAAATAAACATCAAAAACGTAATTCAATGATTTGAATGTGTAGAATGATATTCCAATAGGTAAAAAAATTGAAAGCGGTTCAAATTGTGAATGATTTATTTCTGAAATTATCTGTAAAATGAAATTGGTGTATTTGAAATATCCTAGAATTGCAACATTGATTGCAACGGTAATAAAAAGCAATAATCTTTTTATCGCCATTTTTTCTGTTGCTGCAATTCCTTTTGCAAAGAAAAAATTAACGATTGCCGAAACAACCAAAATTCCAGCATAATATCCAGTTGACTTATAATAAAAGTAGAGTGAAAAAATTATTAAAAATCCTAAACGAAATGATTTATTCTTTCCGAGAAGATTATAAATCAACAAAAAGAATAGAAAGAGAAAAAGAAATAAACTTGTACTGAATACAAGTGGATCGTTGGGTTTATATTTTAATAAATCTAATAAGTACTGAAAGTTTATGTTAATCATTAATCACTAATTTTATTTTTCAAATTTCTACAGTTCTTCTTCTTTTTGACTTGCAAAATTGTTCTGAGGTTTTTTTCTTCCTTTAAGAAAATATGCAATCATAAGTAAAACAATTACAGCTCCACCGCCAACATAAACCCAATTGATTTTAGATGGAGGTGCAACTTTATTTTTCCATCTTGCAATTTGAGCATCGATAGAATCTTTGTTTGCTTCTGTCATCATTTTATTTTCAATCAAAATTGGAATCCAAACAGGTTCAACAGTTTTGAAGTAAACTGAGTCAGTAAAAGTGAAATATGTGTTCTCAGCTTCTGCTTTACTTTTGACCTCATAATTTTTTAACTCATCATCCACAAAAGATTTAACAGTTTTTACAAATTGTTCACCACTTGAAAATGGCAAGAGTGCAATTTTCTTTTCGCGGAAAAGTTTATTTACTTGTCCCCACATTTCATCGTTCAATCTAAAATTCCATTCGTTGAACATTGCATCGATGTTTGCTATTTGCGCAGCTTTATCTCTTTTATTTAGATAAACTTCTGCCAACTTTGGACCAATTTGTCGCCACACTTTATTGAAATCTTGATATTGCTTTTTCATCTCGCCTAAATCTTCAGGAGTCAGTTGAGTTACTTTCATAAATTGAACATTATCAGCAATTGTTCTTTCAATATTATAGAAAAGATTTCCTGCTTCCACTTTTCCAAAAATATTTTGTTTTTCATTTTCATTTAATGTTGTAGGATATTTTACAAACTCTGCGAGTAAACTATCAACAATTCCGCGAACCAATTGATCTCGTTGTTGAATATTTGATTTTAATTGAGCAACTAATTTTTGAAGTGAAGCAATGGTTTGTGCATCTTTTGCAGATTTAATATTGAGAACTCTAATTTGAGAAAGCAAATTTTGATTTTCTTGACTAAGTTCAGAAACTTTATCTTTGAGAGTTCCAACTTGAGTAGTTAATTCTGTAATTTGTGTGAAGTCGCCTTTTCTTATTTCTAAAGCTCTTTCAAGTTTTTCAAAAGAAGAATTAAATGATTCAGGATAAATTGCTTTATCAATAAGTTCTTTTTCTGCAACAAAATCATTTTTAGCTTTATTGATGTTTTCAGCAATGATTGATAATTGTTCAAGAGAGCTTGCATTTTTTATAGAAGATTCAATTTGCTGAATTCTTGCATTGAATTTTTCAACTTTTTCAAGATCAGATTGTGCAAAACAAAAATTTGATATAATAAATAAAAGCCAAACAGAATAAATAAATTTCTTTTCCATTGAATTACCTCATTAATCCTTTGCTTGTTAACTGATATTTGTTTGTTGCATCAATCAACTCAATATATCGGTTCCTTTGATTGAATGCTGGTGAAGTCAATCCTTTAGTTTCTGAAATTACAATTTTGTTTTCCAATTGCATTCCACTTTCAATTGGTTTGAATACATAGACATTCTTAAAATCTTTTCCAGTGATAAAATAAAAACCAGCTCTATCACGAATTATTCTCAATTCTTTTCCAATATAATTTGTAGAATCTTTGAACTCTTCAAAAAAGATTGGTTTAACATTAACTGAAAAAGAAAATCTTTGTTCGGTAATAGTACCTTTTGCATCAACTTTAAGTGCATTTTCTATTGGCCAAGCATAATCGGCAGGTTTCAAGGTTAACGTTGAACATGCGGAAATTAAAATTAATAAAAGAAATGAAACAACAATGGTAAAATATTTCATAAAATTCCTCCGTGTGAATTTTAACTATTGAAACATACTGAAAATGAAGAAGATTTTCATTAAATAAATAAAAATAATTATGAAATTAAATTCTTAATCACTATGTTGACACTGAACTTTAAAAAGAAAGGAAGTTGTATGAAAAATAAAGTAACAATAATTATCGGTTTATTTTTAATCTCCATTTCAACTTTGGTTGCACAAGATCAAGCTGAGATGATGAAAAAATGGCAAGAGTCAATGACACCTGGACCAATGCATCAATTGCTTTCAGCTATGGTTGGCGAATGGAATACAGAAACAATAATGTTGGATCCTTCAGGTAGTGAAATGAAATCAAATGGTTTTTCTAAAACAGAATCAATTCTTGGCGGAAGATATTTTTTAACAACACAATCAGGAAGCATGATGGGAATGCCTTTTGAAGGAAAGGGTTTAGATGCTTATGATAACGTTACAAAAGAATTTGTTTCAGTTTGGATTGACAACATGGGAACAGGAGTTACAGTAATGAAAGGCAATTACGATGAGAAAACAAAAACATTTAATTACACTGGTGAAAGCATTGACCCGATGACTGGTCAGCTTGTAAAATATCGTTCGGTAACTAAACATGAAAATAATGATAAAATTGTTTTTGAAATGTATACAAATCAAGGTGGACAAGAAGCCAAAATGTTCACAATGATTTATACAAGAAAGAAATAAAATATTGTAAGGTGTAAAAGAATTTTTTACACCTTACTTCTTTTTCAAGAAGCCATATTTTTTAATGTGACGATAAGCTAAATAACCAACCGCACCTAATTGGACCGTGCCTAATACTTGTCTTAAGAATTTTAAATTTTGGGATTGCATATAATTCTGATAAAGAGGATTAAGCATATCAGAAGGATTTCCATTCATAGAATCATAATGAAAACTGGTAATAAGAATTCTTGTTCGTGTTAAAATTGATGAAGTGTCATTGAGAAATTCATCATCTAAATTCACGTCGTAAAGATTTTTATTGAATAACGATTCGTTTAAAAAATAATTTGGATTGAAGAAGTTTGAAAAGTTGAGTTTACTTTCATTATTCTTTAACGAATCGTTTATTTGTGCAGAAGTATTTAAAGATAAAAATAAAGTTAAACTAAAAATTATCTTCTTCATCTTCGTCAAATGTTTCGTCATCAAAAAATTCATCTTCAACAATTTCTTCATCAAGATCGGTCGGTTCTAATTCTTCTTCATCAGTAACGTCTTCATCCTTTTCTTCAGAAGATTTTTTTGAAGAACTTGGGGCAACATAAGAAGAAGTAAAACCGCTGGTGTAGTTATCATCCATTCTGTCCATTACTTTTCCAAGTAAATCATTTATCAAATCACTCTTCATTTCATTTTCTGATGCTTCTGTTCCTTCGTCAAGCTTAATTTGTGCAGCGTCGCAATCCTCCCAGAGTTTTACAAGATCTTTCTTGTTTAGTTTATCCAATTCTTTTTTTATTTCTTTTTCAATTACAGCTAAATCATTTTGATCCCATGTTGCTTCTGAATACAATTGATCTTTTAAATAACTCCAAAAAGAAATTGTTTTCTTTCCGGGCGAAGGTAATTTATCCAGCGAGTTGACAACATTATCGACGATTTTTTTTGATGTAGTAGCCATGTCAAATCCCTTTATTATTACAATCTAAAATTAGCAAATAATTTATTAAGCATTCAACTTTGAAAAATTCTAAAAGTTATATCATGAGGAAAATAAAACTTGTGAATACTAAAAATAAATTATGTTTTACAACAATAAAAAATATTTTTGTTCCTTTACAATTAAAGAAATAAATTTAATCAGTGTAAAAAAAGTTATTTGAGTTTTGCCCCCGTAGCTCAGTGGATCAGAGCAATGGCCTCCGGAGCCATGTGCACAGGTTCGAATCCTGTCGGGGGTACAATTAATATTGATGAAGTTGTGATTTGAAAAAAAATAATAACACTCAATTGAAGCTGCTTCAAATTGTTTTAATGCTATTTTTTGTGGGCAATCTTTTTGCACAAAAAATTTTTATTAAAAACACAGAAAAGAAATCTGTTGCAAATGCATCTATCACTGTTCAAGTATATTACAAAGCCAATGATTATTTAATCAACAATAAAAAAGAAAAATTATTTTCGTTTGTGACAGATACAAGTGGAGTAATTACTTTTTCTGGCGAATTTCAAAAAGATAATTTCTCGGTTGATTCTCTCGTTATTAAAGTTCAACATGAAAAGTATAAAGATTATAAACTTACTACGTTTGAATACTATCCAGACACTAAATTCAATTATAATATTTATCTTGTTTCAAAAAGTAATGAAGTGAAAATTTCAAGTATGCCAAGTGATGAACGAAATGAACTTGATATTTATACAATAACTGAAGTGGCTCGTAAACTCAAAGTTGAAGAAAAAGATGTAATGCAATTGATTGAAACAAAAAAATTGAAGGCTAAGAAAATCGGCAACAAATTTTTTGTTAGTGGAAATGATCTACGAAAATATTTGGAAGAATAAAGTTAATTTCGATTAAAAGTTTTCCGTTAACATGATGAATGAATTATAAATTGAATTAAATCTTTCTCAGATCAAAATCGTCATAAAAATTATTTTGATAGATACAAGAAAAAAATTTAAATCATCAAAAAAAATATTTTTAAAAAAATTTTGGATACAATTTTTGTTTTTAATATGTTGCATCACACAACAGAACAATTTCTTCAACCAATTTTAAGTTAAAACATGTTACAAATTACACTTGATTCTAACGACAGTAACAACACTTATAAAACACACGAGAAAAAAAATTGGAACTTCAAAGTAAAAATCATTAAAGAAAGTGAAAACTCTGAAATGATTTTAAGTTTTGAAGAAGAAATAAATCCTTCAACAAATGATGACTCATCAGATCAATCACCTGGCTTGGTAGAACCAAATATTTAAAATGATTGAAAAAATTTCTAATCGATTAATTTCTTTAGATGTATTTCGCGGGGCAACAATTGCTTTGATGATTTTGGTTAATAATCCTGGTGATTGGGGAAATGTTTATCCACCACTACTTCATGCTAAATGGAATGGTTGCACGCCTACAGATTTAGTATTCCCATTTTTTCTTTTTATTGTTGGAGTATCAGTTACTCTTTCTTTAACTAAAAGAAAGGAAAGGGGTGACGATCTTTATAAATTAGTTTTGCAAATCTTCAGAAGAAGTTTTTTAATTTTTTTCATTGGTGTATTTCTAAATGCTTTTCCAGATTTCAATTTGTCAGAAGTTAGAATTCTTGGTGTTCTTCAACGAATAGCTTTAGTCTATTTTTTCATCTCACTTATTTTTCTCTTTACAGAATGGAAAACTCAAGTTATTATTTCAGCAATATTACTTTTAGGTTATTGGGCATTGATTACACTTGTTCCTGTACCGGGAATCGGAATGCCAAATATTTCTCAACCGACTATTTATGATCCAATCCTTCAAAAAGAAATTGCACCTAATATTGTTGCTTGGTTAGATAATAAATTGCTTGCAGGACATTTATGGAGATCAACAAAAATTTGGGATCCAGAAGGATTGCTTAGCACTTTGCCAGCAATTGTTACTGGTTTGTTTGGTGTTCTTCTCGGAAAATTTTTAAGAACTAAATTGGATGAGTTTAATAAAATAATTTGGATTTTCTTTACAGCGAATATCTTGATTTTCACTGGGTTGCTTTGGGATTTAGTTTTTCCAATGAATAAATCTTTATGGACAAGCTCTTATGTGTTGTTCACTGCGGGATTGGCTCTTCATTTTTTTGCAATGTGTTATTGGTTGATTGATGTTAAAAAAATTGATTGCTGGATTAAACCATTTGTTGTTTATGGTACTAATGCAATAACAGTCTATACACTTTCATGGATTGGTGGAACATTTTTGCGAAGAGTTAAATTTGATTTTTATGGAACTGAAACTTCATTAAGAAATTTTTTATATGATAATTTATTCAAACCATTTTTCTCACCGATTAACGCATCTCTTGCTTGGGCAATATTTTATGTTTTGTTTTGGCTTGGAATAATGTGGATTTTCTACAAGAAAAAAATCTTTTTGAAAATTTAAACATTACAATTTCATTTCGACTTTCAAGTCGTTCCTTTCGACAATTAAGTGTAAATATCAATCGCAAATTTTTTCTTTTGCTTATTTTTTTATCAAATTCTAATCATACTCCTTTGGCACGATACTTATAAAGTACTATGCGACACACTAATTAAATAACAAAAAAAAGGAGTTACAAAATGAAACGCACAGCATTATTCTTCGCAATCCTATTAGGATTATTTTTAGTAGCACAAACAGCAAATGCACAAACAGTTGGAAATCCAAACAAAGGTGCAAAAACAAATTGGGTAGATGCTAATGGTGATGGCATTTGCGACAATGTTGGAACATCTGCTCAAGGTTCAGGAGTTGGCAAAGGTTATGGTAAAAAAGATGGTACAGGTACACCTTTACAACCAAAAGATGGAACTGGCTTTGGTGCAAAAAATCATGCTAACAATACAAATGGAACTACTGCGGGAACTGGAAGTGGTTCAATGATGAGACGCGGCAGAAAGTAGTAATTAATCATTACACTAAAATAAAACTCATTCCTTCGGGAATGAGTTTTTATTTTAAAAAAAGATCATCGTTTAATTTTTTAGTTATCAATTCGCAATTAATAGAATGAAATTGTTTTTCATCTCGCATAAATATAATTATGCAACACTTCGATTGTTTCTTTCATATCTTGTAAATTAACTTCAAGCAAATCTTTGATAGATACAATTCCAATTAGTTTTTCATTTTCAACGACAAGAATGTGGCGGATTTTATTGTCTTTCATCTTTTTCAAACACTCCTGCGGAGATTCATCAACCATTGCGATGATTATTTCTTTTGTCATCACATCATCAATTTTTGTGTTGAGATCAAGACCTTTGGAAATTACTCGTCTAACTAAATCTCGTTCGGAGAAAACTCCAAGCAATTTACCATCATTATCCAAAATAGGAACTAGGCCAATATTTTTTTCTGCAAGAAAGTTCACAGTATCTTTTATGGTTGTTCCACTTTTAATGGTAAACATGGATTTAGAATTTATTATTTGTTTTAAAGTCTCCATTTGGTCACTCCTTATAAAAATGCTAAAATTTACAATTAAGAATAAGTTTTTGTTTGATTTATTGCAAGAAAAAAATCAACTTTGGATAGAATAATTTCTCGATTACTTTAATGAAATTTGAAAAGATAAAATCAATTCTTTCAACAAAAAATGTTGGAATAGCTGGCTGCGGTGGACTTGGATCAAATTGTGCTGTAGCTTTAGCACGAGTTGGAATTGGAAAATTAGTTCTTGCTGATTTTGACATCATTGAAGAAAGTAATTTGAACCGTCAATATTTTTTTTATGACCAAATTGGAAAACCTAAAGTCTTCTCATTAAAAGAAAATATATTGAGAATAAATCCTTCAATTAAAATTGAAGAATACAATATTAAACTCAGCGAAAAAGAAATTGTTGATCTTTATAAAAATTGTGATGTAATTGTTGAAGCGTTTGACAAAGCTGAAATGAAGGAAATGATTGTTGAAACGGTTCAAACATTTTTTCCCGAAAAATATTTAGTCTGTGGAGTTGGTCTTGCTGGTTGGGGTGGAAATGATCTGATTAGAACTGAACGTTTCGGGAATTTATTTATAGTGGGTGATCAATTAAATGAAACTAATGAAGATGATCCTCCTTTAGCGCCAAGAGTTGGAATTGTAGCTAATATGATGGCTAATGTTGTTCTTGAAATATTATTAGGAAAAGACAAATGAAAATAATTTTAAATAATAAAGAAGAAATTCTGAATACTAACTTAGAAAAACTTACAATTGCTCAATTACTCGAGTTAAAAAAATTTTCTTTTCCAAGACTTATCGTTAGAGTAAATGATCGCTTGATTAAAAAAGAAGAATATGACAAAACTTATTTTGTTGATGGCGATAAAGTCGATGTGATTCATATGATTAGTGGCGGCTAATATTTTAATGAGATAAATATGAAAGCAGTTACACCAAAAGAAGCATTTAATCTTTGCAAAGAAGGTGCAATCATTTTGGACATTCGCGAAGATTATTTGAGTGCTTACAAACAATTCAATATTGATCTTGTTCTTTTCGTTCCCAAAAGCAAGTTGCAAGAAAATCTTAAAAGTATTCCCAAAGGGCAATTATTAATCATTGCAGATACGAGTGGAATTTATAGCAGAGAAGTTTGCAATGATCTTTCAGAAAAAGGTTATAATGTATGTTGCCTTGCTGGTGGATTTGTTGAATGGGAAAGAGATGGATTTCCAATTTCAATTAATCAAAAAGAGAGATTATCTGGTTCGTGCATGTGCCAATTAAAAGCAAGAGAATGAATTACATAAAAAAAGAACGCTGACTTATTCGATTTCAAAAAAATAAATTCCCGAATAAAATCAGCGTTCAAATCAAAATTATTTCAAAGGCCATTCACCTTTGTCATATTTAGTTCTTAATTCAACAAGTTCGGGTAAATCCATTCCAATTTCTTTTAGATGCTCTAATTTAGGTACACCATTATTATCCCAGCCTCTTCTCAAATAAACCGCATCTCTTAATTTATCATACATATCTTCACGATATTTACGATGCAATTTGATTTTTTCCTCTGTTGATTTTCCTTCTGGATCAACTCCGATGATTTCTTTTAGTTGTTTATCATATCTTTCTCTGCGTGATTCATATTCTTCAACAGTTACTGGTCCAGCAGCGCGATAAGGTTGATTATCCCATTTTCTTGTTCCATATCCTCTTCTGAGATTAAACATTCTTTGATAATTATAAACTCTTTCAGAATCACGAATCAAGCGATGTTTATCAAATTCTCTACCTGTAACAGCTTTGTAAATAGTAACATAATTATCAACATGTTCAGGCACTTTTGCGGGCTCATCAGTTTCTGCATTGTTTGCAGGTTCAACGTCATTCCATGGAAGTTTGCATAAACCAACAAGTCCAAACCAAGTTCTAAAAAGAGGGAAGTAGTGCAATGCTTCAGCTTTATCTTCAAATGTTGGAATTTGATTATTAACCATATCCATAAAAATCAACCAAGCTTCATCATGTTGTGGACCTTTATTTGTCATCGCATATCCACCTTGTTGAGCCAAAGATTCTTTTGACATGTATTGTGAATATTCTAAACCTTTATTTTCCATTGCAATATCTTGTAAGAATTGAGGATCGCCCCAGCCTTGTTCGATAAAATAATTTTTCAACCAACGAACACCTTTGCCGGCAAGTTTACCAAATCCTTCACCGCGTGCAACCATATGTAATAATTCCATTGCATTATCTGCATTTCCAAAATTGAGTTTCAATCCGCCGGTTCTTTCTTCATTTAAAATTCCATTCTCAAAACATTCCATCAAAAATGCAACTGTAGTTCCCCAAGTGATTGTACAAATACCATAAGTATCACAATAAAAATTTACTTCGATAGTATAATCAGGATTAAAAATTCCGGCGTTTGATGCAATTCCTCCAGCAGTTTCATATTCAGGTCCGTCAACAATTACGCATTGACCTTTATATGGACCAGTTCTCAAAATATAATTATTAACACCTTTTGCACAGCTCATGTTACACCCAAGCCAACAGCCATCAAAAGAACCTTGCTCAAATCTGGCTTTCCATGTTTCACTATCAATTGTTCCTTTTACTGCTGGATTATTTCCAAACTTAAAATTATGAATCGGTAGCAAATCATAATCATTCATTATTTCAACAAGATGAGCTGTTCCTTTTGTTCTCATTTCACTTTGTTTATCATCAAGTTCTCTTATCTCTTTATTGAAACGTTGACCACGTTCAATAATGGCTTTCATATCAACAACGTGATTCATATCTGGATCAACTTTTGGAACAAGTGCAACGAGAGCTTTAATTTTTTTGTTGCGAAATACTGTTCCAATTCCTCCGCGACCAGCTTGTTTTAAACGAACACGTTTTTTCTTCTTATCATAAAAACTGAAATTCAACATTCCAATTAATGAATGTTCTGCAGCACTTCCACTTGATACGACAGCAATTTTCATTTTTTCAGAATCTGTTTGACCATATTTGTCATAAAAATATTCTGCTAATTCATGGCTATCTTTTGGGTAATTTGATCCATCTTCAATAATAATTTTACCACCATTTCTTCCATCTAAAATAATTACAATATCTTCTTCAGATTTTCCTTGAAGTTCAATTGCATCGAATCCACAAATTTTTAAGAAAGGTCCAAACCAACCACCAACATTACTATCCATTACCGAATCAGTTTGTGGAGAAATTGAAACCACTAAAGATTTTCCTGTACCCGAATATTGAGTAATTCCACAAATTGGTCCACCTGAAATTATGATTTCATTTTCAGGGTCATCCCATTTTGTATCTGGTTTTGTAGCATCCCACAAAAATTTTAATCCGTATCCTTTCCCCCCAATAAATTTTTCTTTTATCCAAAGAGGAATATCTTGAATCTTAATTTCTTTTGTGCCAACATTGATGTAAAGTTTTTTGTCCGAATAACCTTTGTCAATCGGGGCAATATCATAATTAAATTCTTTTAAGATTTTGTGGGTTTCTTGAATTGTTTGAGTGTCCATAATGAACTCCGTTTTTCAAAATTTATAAAACTTGTATTGAAAATATAGCAATAGAAAAATCAAACAAAAAGGTGGGATTAGAAAAGAATTTTATATTAGAACTGAAAAAGTCATTTATATTTTTTCGGAAATTCATACATAAAAACATTTCCAGAATGTCGTTCAACTTCTTTCCATTTATTTATTGAAAGTTCTAATCCAACAATACAAGCAGTTGGCATATTTAAAACTGGTGTTTTGGAAATAAAATTTGCAAAGTTTGATAAGCCGGGATTATGACCAAAAAGAAAAACTAAATTGTGATCATCATTAATTTCGCTTACAACTTCGAGTAGGTTTTGAGTTGTTGCTTCATAGATTCTTGAATCGTAATGAATTGTTTTTGTATAGCTCAATTCAGATGCAAAAATATTTGCTGTTTCAGCTGCGCGCTCTGCTGTACTGCTAATAATTAAATCGGGAAAAATATTTTTTTCTTTTAAGATTGAACTCATCATTGGTGCATCTTTTTTACCACGTTCGTTAAGTGGTCTTTCATAATCAGATAAGTTTGGTTCATCCCAACTTGATTTTGCATGTCGAATTAAAAAAAGTTTTTTCATTTCAATAACGAGTTAAGTTGTTCAATTAGTTTTTGAATATTTTTTTCTTTCTGTGGTTGAAAAATATCTTTTGCGTATTTAGTAAAAAAATGATGTTCATTTATGAATGCAATCGTAGTAGTAAGAAATTCGATCTCACTTAATTTCTTTTTATGAATAGCTTCAAGTTCTTTTTTGTATAGTTCATTTCTTTCAAAAAAATTTTCTCTGCCTAAATGATTTAAATCAGCATCACACATTACTTCTTGTAATAAAGAATTTGGTTTTTGTGGAACTTTTGTAGCCAAAATGCAAGCAATTACTTCATCTATTTTTTCAGTGGAGAAATTTTTGTCTGTTAAAAAATTACTTGCATACATTGCGCTGATTTCTTCATGACCAACAACTTTTTCTGTATAACCTGTATCGTGAAACCAAGCAGCAATTAATACTATTTCAAGTTCTTCATCTCTGAGTTGTTCTTCTTTAGAAATTTCATAAACCGCATTTACAACATCTTTTGTGTGAGCTATTGTATGATAGAAATAATCTTTGGAAGATTTTTCTTCAATAAGTTTAGTTGCATATTCTTTAACTTCAGATAAAAGATTGGAATTCATCTCTTCCTTAAAGTTTCTAATTGAAATTAAAGAAATAATCGAAAAGAAATCAAAAAAATTTAGTGACAACTATCAATATTTTGATTTTGTGTTGCCGTTGGATATTCAAAATGTGGACTGATGTAAGGAATACCAAGATTCAATCCTCTTAAAATAAATAGAATTGCAAGCAAGGCTGCAAAAGCAGGAATTAATTTATTTATTTTACTCCTTAGATTAAAACTAATAACTTTACCGAGTAAAGAAGTTGCAAATATAATTGGTGTTGTTCCTAATCCAAATAAAGCCATATAAAGTGCACCATTGATTGCATCACCTGTTGAAATAGCTCCTGCAATTCCAACATAAACAAATCCACAAGGAAGAATACCATTTAATAATCCAATTGTGAATAGTGATTTATTTGTTCTCTTTGAAATTAATTTAGCAAAATTCAGCTTGATAAAATTAGTAACAGATTTGTACAAACTTAGTTCAGATAATTTTGCTTTTATTTTTCTTGGAGTTATAACATATAATAAAATAATTACACCGATTAGAATTGAAACATTTTGCTGAAGTCCAAATAAAACAACACGATTTCCAAGCATTCCAAATAATGCACCCATAATTGAATAAGTAATAATTCTACCAAAATTGTAAAGTAATCTACCGGCAATAATATTTAACTTTGATTCTCCAAAAATTGGCAATGCGATTGCGATTGGTCCACACATTCCAACGCAATGTAAACTTCCAAATAATCCTACAAGAAAACCGGTCCAAACTTCCATTAGTTAGCCATAATTATTTTCTCGTTGTAATAATTGTTATTATCAACATACCAATCAACTTTAATTTTCCATAAACCTTTTGGCAAATTAGAAGTAATAACTTTTTGGGTGAGATTAGAATCTAAATTTATTTTTTGAGTAAAATCAAATTTGTTATTTGATGGACGATAGAAATGAATTTCGCCATTGATTTCTTTGTCCTTAAAAATTTCTGGGAAATGAAATATAATTTCTCCATTTGAAGAAATAATTTCTAATTGCTGCGGAAGTTTATTTGTTCTTTCGATCTTATCAATTTGTTTTTGATAATCTAAACCTTTAGCGTAATAATCATTTGTTTCAAGAATTACATCTTGATTCATGAAAGTAAAAACCATGATCAAAATTGCAACAACAAATAAAATATAAGTTAATGCAATTCCCGTTCCCCAATTGAATTTTAATTTCATTTAACCACCTTTCCTAAAAATGCAGTATCAATTACATCTAAAATTTTACCTTTGGATTTAACAGCTATCTTTAATGGTGTCTTAATAAATTTAATTTCATCTTTTGGCAAGATTACTAAGAATTTGGCTTCGGTTATTTCTTGTGGAGCAACTTCTAAATCTTTGCCAATTACTTTTATTTCTCCATTGATATTTTCAAGTTCTAAATTTGCTTTAATATGATTGAAAGTTTTGTTGATAATTTTTAAATCGTAAATATTGCTTAGTTTATTTCCCGGTTGTTCTTGGAAAAGTGTTCCTGGAGTTCTTAAAATACTTAATTCAACTTCGGTTCTATTAATCAGCATAATTAATATTAAAAATGTTAAAAGCAAGAGAACAATTGTGTAACCAATTGCTCGAGGTGTGAATAAAGGCTGTTTCCCGGTTTCAATTTGAGTTTTGGATGCATAACGGATTAAATTTTTTGGTTTATTAATTTTTTCCATTACTGTATCGCAAGCATCAATGCATGCTGTGCAATTCACGCATTCTAATTGTGTTCCATTGCGAATATCAATTCCTGTTGGGCAAACATCAACACATAAATGACAATCAATACAATCACCGTTTGTTCGCTCTTCATTTTTTTTAATCTTACCTCTTGGCTCGCCACGTTTGTAATCATAATGTATTACAATTGAATTTTGATCGAGCATTACACCTTGTAATCTTCCATAAGGGCAAACTAGTGTACAAGCTTGTTCTCTGAAATATGAAAAAACAAAGTAGAATAAACCTGAAAAAATTAGCACAGCAAGAAAAGTTGATAAATGTTGTGATGGTGTATCTTTTATATATTGATAAAGTTTGTCGACACCAATAATATATGAAAGAAATGTATTTGCAATTAAAAATGATATTGTAAAGAAAATTAATTGCTTCGAAAATTTTTTAATAATCTTTTCACTATTCCATTCTTGAGCTTTTAATGCTTTCTGTTTGTTGGCATCTCCTTCAATCAAATATTCTATTTTACGAAAAACCATTTCAAGAAAAACAGTTTGCGGACAAATCCAACCACAGAATAATCTTCCATAAACTACTGTGAATAAAAAAATGGAAACAATAACCGCAATCATTGTAAGAGCAAATAAATGTAAATCATGTGGACCAAATGGAATTCCAAATATGATAAACTTTCTTTCTATCACATTTAAAATTACAAATGGATGACCATTAACTTTAATAAACGGAGTGATGAATAAAAAAGCTAAAAGAAAAAAACTTACAACAGTTCTTGAATAATAAAATTTTCCTTTCGGCTTTTTAGGAAAAATCCATTTTCTTTTCCCTTCCTTCGTAACTGTTGCTAATGAATCTCTAAACTCCTCATGATCTTCAATCTTATTTTCAGTGTTCATTTTTTCAACCAATTAAAAAATATTAATTTGTTTTGTTCTCTTCTTCTTTCCAGATAGTTCCTTGCGGTTCTTTTGGTGCTGCAGGTTTAGTTCCATGCAATGTAATTACATAGCTTGCAACTGCTCTCATTTTTGAAGGATCAAGTTGAGATTGCCAACTTATCATTCCTTTTGATGGAACTCCATATTTAATAGTCTTGAATATATTTTTAATCCCACCACCATGAATCCAATAATCATCAGTTAAATTAGGACCGACTCCACCACCACCATCATTTGCATGGCAAGCAACACAATTCTTTGTAAAAATTTCTTTCCCTTCAGAAATTGTTGCCGCATCATCGGCAAGTGTAACTGTTTCTTCATTTATGAATGCACCACTTTTGATTAAAAGTTCTCTTTCAAATGCTGCTTGTTGAACTTCAGCGTTATATTCATTTTGTTGAACATTGCCATCACCAACAACATGAAAGACAATCATATAGATTATTGCGAAAGCAATTGATCCATAAAATAAAAAGCTAAACCATGGTGGAATGCGATTATCCAATTCACGAATTCCATCAAAATCATGATCGAACATAATATCTTTTTCTTGTTCAATTGGAACGGAACGAGAAAGCCATTTCAAAAATTTCTTAAAAGGAGCTTTTATTAATTCTCCTTCAAAATCATTTTTCTCTGAATAAACAATTGTTAGCCACATTAAAAATGCAATGAATACAATTGTTATCAGTAAAGAAACTTTCATTACTTGGTTTAAATCAAAACCAGCACCTGTTTCAGCATGAAGTTCTGCAAAATTCAACAGATTAATTATTACAACCAATGAATAAAAAAATATTTTATTTAACGATTTCATTTTTCATCTCTGAATTGTTAATGTCATTGTTTTCAAGTGGAAGATTTTCCATGTGAATTAGATATTGTTTTTTTCTGGTAAATGTCCATATAACTGAGCCAATAAAAAATAGAAAAAAAATAATTAAAGATATTATTGGGAATATTGACACATCATTTTGGTCCTTTAAAAATTCACTCATCATTTTATACTCGCACTATTTTTAGCTTTAATATCAGTTCCTAATCTTTGTAAATATGCAATTAAAGCGATGATATCTTTATCTGGTTCAGCAGGTGCACCATTATTGATTAAATCTTGTGCAATTTCATTTGCTTGTTTCTGTAAATCTTCATTTGCAATTTTTTCATAACCTACCGGATAAGGAACACCAATTTTTCTTAATGCATTTATTTTTGCTTCTGTAGTTGAGATATCAAGAGTTTGAGTATAAAGCCATGGATATCGAGGCATAATTGAACCCGGAGACATTGAACGTGGATCTTCCATGTGCATAAAATGCCAAAGATTAGAATATTTTCCTCCAACACGCATTAGATCCGGACCAGTTCTTTTTGATCCCCAAAGGAAAGGATGATCATAAACATATTCACCAGCTTTTGAATATTCACCATAGCGTTCTGTCTCGCTTCTAAATGGACGAACTAATTGTGAATGACATGAAACACAACCTTCACGAATGTAAATATCTCTTCCTTGTAATTCTAATGGTGTATAAGGTTTTACACTTGAAATTGTTGGTACGTTAGATTTCACTGCAAACATTGGAATCATTTGAACTAATCCACCAATTGCAACAGCAATAAGTGAAAGAATTGCAAACTTAACGGGTCTTTTTTCCAACCAGCGATGAATTTGACCACGTTTCAATTTATCATTTTCTTTTTCTAATGGAGCTGCTTCAGCTTCTTCATTTTTGATGAATGAACCACTTTTTGCAGTCATTAGTAAATTATAAACTAATAAGAATAATCCAATAAAATATAATAATCCACCGAAAGAACGAATTATATAAAATGGAATTATTTGTAAAGTTGTTTCAAGAAAATTTGGATATTGCAAAACTCCAAGTGCTGTAAATTGTTTCCACATTAATGCTTGAGCAATTCCACTCCAATACATTGGCACTGCCCAAAAAACAATTCCAAGTGTTGCAATCCAAAAATGAAGATTAGCAAGTTTCTTTGAATAAAGTTCTGTTCCCCACATCTTTGGAATAATCCAATATAATATTCCAAAGGAGAGCATTCCATTCCAACCTAAAGCTCCAATATGAACATGCGCTAAAGTCCAATCTGTAAAATGTGAAATTGCATTTACATTTTTTAATGAAAGCATTGGTCCTTCAAAGGTGGACATTCCATAAGCTGTAACAGCAACAACCATGAATTTTAATATTGGATTATCTCGAACTCTATCCCAAGCTCCACGCAGAGTTAATAATCCATTTAGCATTCCACCCCAAGATGGAGCAATTAACATGATTGAAAAAACCGTTCCTAAAGATTGAGCCCAATCAGGAAGTGCAGAGTAAAGAAGATGATGAGGACCTGCCCAAATGTAAATAAAAATCAAAGCCCAAAAATGTAGTATTGATAATCTATAAGAATAAACTGGACGATTTGCAGCTTTTGGTAAGAAGTAATACATCAATCCTAAATATGGTGTTGTTAAAAAGAATGCAACTGCATTGTGCCCGTACCACCATTGAACTAATGCATCTTGTACACCGGCATATACAGAATAACTTTTCAAAAATGTAACGGGAATTTCAATTGAGTTTACAACATGAAGCATTGTTACAGTTACCCACGTTGCAATATAAAACCAGAGAGCAACATACATATGTTTTTCTCTTCGCTTTGCAATTGTTCCAAAAAGATTAATACCAAATGCAATCCATACAACTGCAATTGCTAAATCAATTGGCCATTCAAGTTCTGCATATTCTTTGCTTGTTGTGATTCCCATTGGCAAAGAAATGGCTGCGGCAACAATTATTAATTGCCATCCCCAAAAGTGAAACTGACTTAAAAAATCATTGAACATTCTTGCTTTTACAACTCTTTGAGTTGAGTAATAAACACCGGCAAAGATAATATTACCAACAAAAGCAAAAATTACAGCGTTTGTGTGAAGTGGTCTTAATCTTCCAAAAGTTACATATTGAATTCCAAGATTAAGATCTGGAATGTATAATTGAATTGCGATGATCAATCCGACTAACATTCCAACAATAGCAAATGTAACTGCTGCTAGGAGGAATTGTTTTACGATTTGATTATCATAACTGAATTTTTCAACCTGCATTATTAACTCCTGATTAAATTAGTTATTTATCATTTTCATTTTTGTTTTTATCATCAAATAAAATTCTAATTGATGGTGTATATTTATCATCATATTGACCAGATTTTACAGCCCACAGATATGCAATTAAAAATCCTATCGCAATTAATAAACTTGCCGCAACGAGTATTAAAACAATTTGCATTATAAAAGTCCTCTTTTCTTTGCAAGCAAGTTAGTTGTTAAAGTTGTAAAAATCACCACAGAAATTGAACTCAAAGGCATTAATATAGCTGCAATTAATGGCGTCAATTTCCCTTCAAAAGCAAATGTTAATCCAATTATATTATAAATTAAAGAAAGAATAAAGCTCGCAACAATAATTTTCTTGCTCGTTTTTGCGAAATCAAGAAAATGTTTTAAAAGATGAAATGAAGATGAATCAAGAATTCCATCGCTCGCTGGAGAAAAATTATTTGTGTTATCAGAAATTGAAATTCCGATATCACTTTGTTTCAAAGCTCCTGCATCATTTAATCCATCACCAAGCATCAAAACTTTTCTTTGCTTTTTCTGAAGCTCTTCTACATAATTGAGTTTATCATGTGGAGATTGACTGAAGTGCAATTCTTTTTCGCCAAAAAATTTTTTTAAGGTATCTTTTTCATTTTCATTATCACCACTTAAAAGAGCAATATCATAATTTGCTTCGAGCCCAGAAATTAATTCTTTTAACCCATCACGATATTTGTTTTTGATTTCAAAATAACCTTTGTAATTATTATCGATTGAAACAAAAACTCTTGTTGAATTACTATCCTCAGAGATTTTATTCTTTACAAATTTTTCTGAACCAATTTTTATTTGATGATCATTTATTATGGACAAAATTCCTTTCCCAATTTCTTCTTCATAATAGGAAATTGAATTTAAATGTGATGTTTGTATGCTTTTGAAAATAGCTACACTCAAAGGATGTGTTGAATTGGCTACAGTTGATTTTATTAATTCTAACTCTTTGTTTGATAAATCTTCACCAACAAAATTTACAATAGCTGAATTGTTCTCGGTTATTGTTCCAGTCTTATCAAAAACAATTGTGTCTGCAGAAGCTAATTTTTCAATTGCAAATGTGTTCTTTAGATAAAATTTATTTTTACCAAAAATTCTTAATGTATTGCCTAACGTAAATGGTGTTGATAATGCTAATGCACAAGGGCAGGCGACAATTAACACTGCAGTGAATGAATCAAAAGCTAATTTATAATTTGGAAAAGAAATCAGTGCAGCAATGAAAGAAAGTGAGATCACTCCAAAAGTGAAATATTTGCTGACAACATTTGCAAAAGTGGTAATTCGAGATTCTTCATTTTTATTAAAAACTTTTTTGTTCCAAAGTTGAGTTAAATAACTTTGAGAAACTTCTTTTACAGTTTCAACTTCAATTGCACTTCCAACTTGCTTTCCACCAGCATAAATCATCTCACCATTTTTTATTTCAACAGGAATTGATTCACCAGTAACAAAACTGTAATCAATATTTCCGACACCTTTTATTAAAATTGAATCAGCTGGAATTATTTCATTGTTACGAATAAAAATCCTTTGACCAACAGAAAGCTTTTGAACTGTTATTGTTGTCTCTCTGCCATTTTCTTTAACGGTAACTGAAATAGGAAAGTAGGATTTATAATTTCTTTCGAAGTTTAAACTCTCGTAAGTTTTATTTTGGAAAACTTTTCCCACTAAAAGAAAAAAGATTAATCCCGCCAGTGAATCAAAATATCCAGCACCGTTGAAAAAAATTACATCAATTGCACTTCTTAAGAATAAAAATAAAATTCCGAGTGCTAAAGGAACATCGATATTAACAATTTTTTTTCGTAAACCTTTCCATGCAGAAATAAAATATTCACTGCCACTATAAAAGAAAACCGGAAGAGAAAGAATTAAGTTGATGTATGCAAAAATTCTTTTTAATTCATCATGTTCAG
>Ga0272446_1001063_pt1 | contig 41173 bp, 43 predicted proteins | sample YNPCB0061_FD_194587 | JGI IMG/M metagenome (GOLD analysis project Ga0272446, IMG submission 194587) | Hot spring microbial mat communities from Yellowstone National Park, WY, United States - YNP-CB-006-1 | ecosystem: Environmental > Aquatic > Thermal springs > Hot (42-90C) > Sediment | place...
ATTCTCCTTGGCAAGGAGACGCTCTACCACTGAGCTACACCCGCAAGTTGTAGAAGATTATTATTTCACTCTTACCCATTGTTGTCAACACTGTTCGCAGATTCCCTCTACAATAATTTCGTAGCGTTCCCCTTTTAACCCCGATCGGAGGCGGGCAAAATCTAAATTAGGGAAGGCATCGAAGGGAATATCCTCAATTTTGCCGCACAGACGACAGCGGAAATGGTGGTGGGGCTCCATGTTGGCATCATAACGGGATACACCTTCTTCCAACAGGACTTCCCTTACTAGACCTACCTGCCTCAGGGTCTGCAAGGTGGCATAGATAGTAGCTTGGGAGGAGACCGGAAAGTTCTGGTTTAGATGAGCCATGATTTGCTCCACCGTGGGATGATCCCCCCGATCGAGGAGATGGGCATAAACTGCATAGCGCTGGGATGTAACCCTTAGTCCCCTGGATTTAAGGGTTTCAATGATTGTTTCTGCCTTCATCAAAAACGAGATTGTTAATTTTTTTTATTATAGAACCCACTGAGGCATTGACAAAGTAGAACAATAGTGCATAACCTAAAAATGGAACTTTTCTCCCAAGTAATATTTGCGTACCAGGGGGTCTTGGGATAATTCTTGACTATTGCCACTCGCTAAAATTTCCCCGTCCCGCATAATATAAGCCCGATCGATGATGGCGAGGGTCTCCCGTACATTGTGGTCGGTGATCAAAATGCCCATATTCCTGTCTTTTAGGGTCGCCATAATTTCCTGAATTTCCGCTACCGCGATCGGGTCTACGCCGGCAAAGGGTTCATCTAGTAATAAAAATTTAGGTCCTTCAGTGCCTACTGCCAATGCCCTGGCGATCTCAGTCCGGCGGCGCTCCCCCCCCGATACCTGGATGCCCAAACTACCGGCGACATGTTCTAAGCGGAATTCCTTGAGGAGGTGATAGAGCCGATCGAGTCGTTTAGAGCTTGGTACTTGGGTCTGCTCCATCACCAACAATAGGTTATTTGCCACTGTCAAATTACGAAAGATGGTAGGCTCCTGTGCCAGGTAAGCAATCCCCATCCTTGCCCGCCGATGAATCGGGTAGCGGGTAATATCTTTGCCCCCCAAACAAACATAGCCCTCATCGGGTTGGACTAACCCAGTGGCAATATAAAAGGTAGTCGTCTTGCCCGCCCCATTTGGACCCAATAGCCCGACAATTTCCCCTTGGGCAACGGACACGCTGACTTGTTGTACTACCCGGCGCTGTCCATAAACTTTACTCACACTACGGAGGTTAATTTCCATGGGGGATAGGCTCACAGAGGGGTTGGTCTAGGTCGGCTAAGAGTTCTAACACCGATCGGTTATGGGTGGGATGATGCCAGTGGGGGGCAACCTCTGCTAGGGGAAAAAGGACAAAACCCCGATCGGTCATTCTGGGATGGGGCAGATGGAGTTCGGGGGTATCAATCACAAAATCCTCACAAAAGAGCAGGTCGAGATCGAGGGTACGGGCACAGCCAGGCGCTTGGCGCACCCTGCCAAATTCTAATTCTATGTTTAACAGGAACCTCAGCAGGGCAAGGGGGGTTAGGTCTGTCCTAATCAGGGCGCAGCCGTTAATAAAGTCTGGTTGATCGACAAGAACCATCAACCCCGATCGGTAACCGATCGCTTTAGTGCGATACCAACGGGAAACAGCCAAAACCTCTACCCCAGCCCCCATCACTTTAACCGCCGCTTCCACGATCGAGAGGGAATTGCCTAAATTACTGCCCAAGGCAACAGCAGCTTGGTAAGGTGGGGACACAGTTTACTTCTTTCCTAAGCCAAACCAGCCTTTTTTCTCTTCTTTTTTAGGAGGAGCCATTTTCTTTTCTACTTCCGTGAGGGTCTTTTTCGCTTCTTCATTTTTGGGATTGAGCTTTAACGCCTTTTGTAAAGAATTCCTTGCCATAGCAAATACCCCCTGGTTCAGATAAACTACGCCAAAAAGCTGATGAAGGGTAGAACTTTCCGTCGTCTTTTTCTCGGCTGCCTTTAGTTCTTTCAAAGCATCAGTCCATTGTTTTTTACCGATAAATAGTTCTGCCATTTGCAGTTCTCGACGAATTTTGGTGTCTGGGTCTTGGTTATTAGCAGCAGGTAAGGGTTCTATTTTTGGAATTGGGGCTGTACTCTCTTGAGAGAGCAGATAGAGCAAGTTAATTTCACTGAGGTCTGCGATAATGTCTAACGCCTGCTGGATGTTTTGGTATTGATTGCGGCTAGCAGACTCTACCACCCCTGGATAAAAGGTAGGATGAAAGTCTTTTTGGAATTTTTTCCCTACATCGCTCTTAATTTCGATCTGTTCATCCTTCTTTTTCAGGTTTTGGATCAAGAGTTTCAAGGTAGCCGTATATTCAGCCCGCAACCGATCGTTGGTCAGAATTTGATAGGCGGGACTAATCAGCCGGGCAAAGAGGGTAGTAGCTAATAATCGCTCCCGATCGGTGCCCTGGAAGGTATCGGGGTGGAGGGTTTTGGCAATAGTTAAAAATCGGCTCCTAATCTGCTCCGTATCCGCAGTGATCGGGATGCCCAAAATGGCATAGTGGTCAGTCATTTTGTACTTGCCAAGTCCCCGTTCGATCGTGAGTTGCTTAGGGGGGTCTGCCACTGCTCTTACCTCTTAACTCTAGGTTAATATCTTATCAAAAAGTGCCCTAAAACCAAAACCCTTGCTTATCTCTGGGTAACACTGAAAGATGATAGTGATCAAATGTGTCATAGGGGTTATTGTAGCTAAAGCAAAATTGCTAAATAGCTTCCCCTTTTTATCATTTAAGCAAGCTAAAACGAAACTTGCGAATTTCTTTGACAGAGCCGATCCCAAAATCACAACTCACTAATTTGTTACCACCTGCATTTAGATATGGCAGGTCACTCCAGCAGTTTTAACACATTTTTTAACATTGCCCGTTTATCCGCAGGTGAAGGCGGCACCCTCAAGACATTATCAACGCGACGGGGAGCCGTGAAAAATACATCGCCGATCACGCTCCAACGTTTTCCATCGACAATGTTCGGGTCATAACTCAAAACAGTAATTTGTGTTTCTTTCGGCGACAGGGCTTTGAAGTGCAAAATATAAGAGCTACTGTAGGGCATCGGCTGACCATTTTTTTGAATATCGATCGTTGTCCAAACCGAGTAGGATTCAATATACAGATCGTGCTGGCGTTCAGGAATTGCTAGTTGCAAATACTTAGGTAGTCCGGGGTCTTGGACCATCACTATAAATTGAGACCGAAACAAGGATGATGACTGCCAGTAAACTTGCACCTGCGATTAGGATAATTTTCATTACTTTCATTACAGTGTCACCTCATAAAGAATACTATTTCAAAAGTTACTGTCATTTTCTCGATAAAGGAACGATTTAACCAAGTATGGGTACCTAACCAACTTAATAGGTTGATTTTAGTCAAGGTTAATGGTGGAGGGGCGCAGAGAAGAATAAATTTCCCAACATAACAAGTTCCTACTCCCGATCGGATGATATACTGTGAAGAGTACCTAAAGCTATACTCAAATCTGGAAACAAATATGAATTTATTTAAGAATAGATTTGTTCAGTCAGTTGGGGTGGCAGCTATCGCCTATATTCTTCTAAAAGCACTTGGCTGGGGAGTTGAGTCGATTTTAAGACTCATAGAAAGTTTTTCCCAATGGTACAGGTTTTATGCAATTGATTGGATAGAAGAAGTCTCAATAGCATTTGGTATTTTCTGGTTTGTGATTTCAGCAGTTTCTAGCAGTAAAGACAACTAACTTATGATTGAAGCCAGAAGATTTTTTAAGAAAATAAGTAATAGATTACTGCCTGATAGAAAAGATTTAAGGGAGTTCTTGACAGAATCTGTAAGTCCTACAGATCAAATTGGGAAAAATGGTGACTGGACTGGGGAAGTAAAAGAACAATCTTATTACAGAGATAAACTTGCACGAAAATTAAGAGGAAAGACAGAGATAAAAACTCCCGATGGAGGGAGGATAGATATTCTTACATCATCAGAAATAATTGAAGTAAAGCACCTTAAATATTGGAGAAGTGCATTAGGACAGATTATATCTTACGGTTATTCTTATCCAAGGTACCAGAAGAGAATTCATCTTTTCGGAGATAAATCTTGCATAGATTTTAGAGCTGTAGAAGATATATGCAGAGCGCAAGGAGTAAAAGTGTCATGGGAAGTGGATGAGTAAATCAAGTTACTACCCGACTCGATCGTAAGCATTACTCAAAACTACCGTGGGCTGGTAAAAAATCCTATTGTTTTCCAAAATGGATAAAGAGGGATAAGGAATGTTAAAAATTCTATAGACTGACTATTTTAGATTCGATTATGGAAAGTTATGGCAGGACATAGTAAGTGGGCGAATATCAAGCGCCATAAAGCTAGGGTAGATGCGGCAAAGGGTCAGGTTTTTGCCAAAATTTCCCGTGCCATCATTGTGGCAGCCCGTAGCGGCGTCCCCGACCCAGAGGGTAATTTCCAACTCCGTACCGCAATCGAGAAAGCAAAAGCGGCGGGCATTCCCAACGACAACATCGATCGGGCGATCGCCAAAGGGGCAGGCACTCTCGGAGCCGATAGCCTGGAAAGTATCCGATACGAAGGTTATGGACCAGGGGGGGTAGCAATCATCATGGAAGCCCTCACCGATAACCGGAACCGCACTGCTGCCGACATCCGGGCTGCTTTTAATAAATATGGCGGCAATTTAGGGGAAACGGGCTGTGTTAGTTGGATGTTTAATCATCGGGGGGTAGTCACCGTCAAGGACAACATGGCAGAGGAAGAAATTTTAGAGGCATCCTTGAGTGGCGGGGCGGAAAGCTATGAATACAGCACTTGGGACGAAGAACCGATCGTGGAAATTTTTACGGACATTACCCAGTTAGAGCATTTGAATCGCCACTTACAACAATTAGGTTTTAGTATTTTGCAAGCCGAATTTCGCTGGCTTCCGACAAATACCGTAGAGATAACTGAGCCAGACCAAGCCCGCCCCCTCCTGAAACTGATTGATGCCCTCGATAACCTAGAGGACATTCAAACCGTAACGACCAATTTTGAAATGGCGGAAGAATTGCTAGCATTAGTAGCCCCTTAACTAATCTCTTCACCTTTTGGGAAAGGGTTGAGGGCAATCATTTCCCGATAGAATTTAATCTTCCTAATTTGAGAGTGGCAAAGAATTATTTTGTCATTTTGTTTCCCTATTTGAATTTATACTATTGCCCAATTCAAATGAAAAAGGTACAAGTAGCAAGACCTAATTCAAGAATAGTCAATCGTAATGTCCATCACTGAATCTCACTAGACAATGAGTAATATGAGTAGCTTATGTTAACCTCTTGTTTGACTTTATAGCTATTTGTTATAGGCTAGACTTCTTCTGTAAACTCGATCGGAATCCCTAAGATCGATGAACGAAGAATTGTCCTCATCATTTGATAAAATGCCAGAGTTGCCCGAATCCGATCTATGGTTGCCACCCCTTCCCGCCTGGTTTTGCAAAAATTAGTCAGCCCCAGTTTTTCCCTCTCAGAAGCAGATCAACTCCGTCAAGCCCTGACTCAACCCCTTAAAACTATACCGCCTCAATATTTTTACAACGATCGGGGTTCTCAATTATTTGAACAGATTTGTTTGCAACCAGAATACTATTTAACCAATACAGAAATTAAGCTGTTAGAAACAGTAGCTCCCCAATTAACTGATTATACAAAAGACTGTGAGTTAGTAGAATTAGGCAGTGGTAGTTCTCGAAAAACTAACATTATTTTAGATGCTTATCAGAGAGCAAATCTACCTCTTAGATATACCCCAATCGATATTAGTAGCAGTATCCTAGAAATCAGTGCCCATCAACTCTTACACCTCTACCCTAGCTTACAAATTCATGGCATTGTTGCTACCTATGAAGAGGCTTTAGCCCATCTTCCTCCTACTACCCTATCCTGTCGTTTAATCTATTTTTTGGGGAGTAGTTTAGGCAATCTAAACCCTAATCAATGTTCTATTTTCTTTGCCCAAGTCTATGATGGCTTAAATCCTGGTGATTACTTTTTATTGGGAGTAGACCTGCAAAAAGAAATTTCTGTTTTAGAAGCAGCTTACAATGACCGTAAGGGCGTAACGGCTGAATTTAACTTGAATATATTGGCTCATCTTAATCAACGTTTTGGCGCAAATTTTGATTCTAACCAGTTCCGTCATTTAGCGATCTATAACCCCATCGCTCATCAAATTGAGATGTATTTAGAAAGTTTGATTGCTCAGGATGTCTACTTCCAGGGATTGAATTTTCGCCTTACCCTGAAGGCAGGAGAACGAATTTTAACGGAAATTTCACGTAAATTTGATACCAGTAATCTAACGAAGGATTTAATCGGAGTAGGGTTTCACCACGTCCAGACCTGGCAGGATGAACAGAGCTGGTTTGGTTTAATTTTGCTTCAAAAATAGATGCCTGGAAACTTGTCAGAAATAATCGCTTTTTTAGGGGTTGTCTGGTAAGATTTTAGCGTATTACTGGTGAGGTGTGATTATGCTGAAAGCCTTAACGATCGGATTGACTGCCTGTGGACTACTAGCTAGTAGTGGGATGGCACTTGCCCAGCCCGCCTACGGTAGTTACATTGGGCTTGGCTTGGGATTTGGTTTAACCGATGGCAATATTTTTGATGGCGACTCCCGTGCTGCTACCGGTCTGGTATCCCTGCGATATAAATTTTTGGAAGTACCCCTATCAATCCGCACGCAATTACTAATTGGTAGCTCTACTGCAATTGTGCCTACGGTTTCTTATGATGTTCCCTTAAATTTTAATACCGATATTTATTTGGGTTTGGGTGCCTCGATCGCTAATAGTATTACACCAGTAGGAAACAAGAACAGCTTTGTTTTACAACCAGGCATTGACTACGCTATTCCTAATAGTAATTTTGTCATTTTTGGGAATGCAATTTTTGCCTTCGATGCTTTCCGTAACGCTAATAATACGGCTACTTCTTTGCAAACTGGGGTTGGTTTTAGGTTCTAATTTTAGTTTTGATTGGGTGCATCCCTTAGCACCCTTTTTGTTTAATGTCATTCTGAAATAATTTCAATAATTCTAATAAGAGAAGAGTAGAGAATTCCATTTACTTTACATAATGGACTTGATCTTTAGGCTCAATATCGATCGAAATTTTTACTCTTTGGTTTGGCTAAAGTTGTTTAATGACCACTAGAGTAATATCATCATAAACATGGTTATCACCGATGAATTCTTGTACGGCATGGATAATAGCACTCCTAATTTGATCGGCAGTATTTTGGGCATGGTCGGTCACAATTTTACAGAGTCGATCGAGTCCAAATTGCTCTTTTTTGTTGTTTTCTGCTTCTGTAATACCGTCAGTATAGAGGACTACTACATCTTCTGGTTCTAAATGGACTTCGTATTGCTGGACATATTCGGTAATATCATCTGTCAAAGCAATGGGAAAACCTAAATCGATCGTGTCTATGCGTTCAATCTTTTTCCCTTTACGGCAAACTAATACTTCTTCATGTTGCCCACTGATGTGTAAAGTCCGATCGAAGTAGTCCAACAAAATAAGGGTCATACTTTTTTCAGAACCCATCCGTTGCACATTGTTGTAGAGTACCCGATTTACTACCTGAAAGAAGCGGCGGGGGTCGATTTCAGCAGCATGGCACATCGTACTGATTGCCGTTTGCGCCATCAACATCAAGACTCCACTTTCTAAACCATGACCGGTTACATCCCCTATGCCGATTTTGATGCGCTGGTCATCCTGTTTCAAAATATCGTAGTAGTCTCCTCCTACTGCATCGGCGGGGGACATAAAGCCAGAAATATCGAGATTACTAATATTTTTTAGGTCTTCTTCTTTCGGTAAGATCATCTGTTGCAGTTGACGGGTAATATTTAGCTCCGCCGCCATCTTGAGATTTTCTGCTTTCAGCCGATCGTTTAACCCCATGATCTCCGTTTGGGCAGTCTGGAGGGCATCCAACACGAGGTTATAGCGCAATGCCACTGGTCCTAATTCGCTAAAGGCATCCACTGGGGCGCGGAGGTGGAGATTTTGCCCCTCGGCTTGGGCTTCCATCACTTTGATGAGGTCGTAGGCTTCCGTCTTTGCCCTATGCTCTACCCAATTCAGTCCCTCTTCTTCTTCCTCTGGGCTGACGCGCAGGCTAAACCGTGACTCCAGCAGACGCAAGGCTAGATAGGTCATGCCAAAAGCCCAAATGCCAGCTACTACAATGCCCAGAATCTGTATGCCAATCTGTTGCCATAGATTTAAGCCCGTATTCAAAAGCTCCCGATCGGCAAACAAAGCTACTGCAACTGTGCCCCAAATGCCCCCCCCCAAGTGGACTGGCACTGCCCCTACTGCGTCATCAATTTGATAATGTTCTAGGAAGTCATTAGACAAAATCATGAAGATGGCAGCTATAGCACCAATCAGAAATGCAAACCCCGTAGAAATTGCAAAACAACTAGCGGTTACTCCTACTAAACCCGCCAGGGAACCGTTAATTAAATAATCTATATCCAGCACCCGATAACGGCGATAGCTCCAGATCATACCTGTCAGCATTCCCCCCGCCCCCCCAATTACCGTATTCAAAACGATCGGTGCTACCAAAGCATTAAATTCTAGGGTGCTACCGCCATTAAATCCAAGCCAGCCGAACCAGAGCAACATCAAACCTAGTACTGACATCGGGATGTTAGAATTGCGGAGTTTTTGCGCCTTGCCCCGATCGTTGAATCTACCCTGTCTTGCCCCGATCACTAATAGGACGGCTAGGGAAATCCAGCCCCCCACGCTATGGACAACGGTAGAGCCTGCAAAGTCAATAAATCCTAGTTTACCCAACCATCCCAATGCCTCTTTTTGGTCTACTCCATTCCAAACCCAATGACCATAGAGGGGATAAATGATGCCAGAAGAAAGACAACTGATAAGCAGATAGGCTAAAAACTTGAGCCGCTCGGCTACTGCGCCAGAAACGATCGTGGTGGCTGTCCCGCAGAACATGACTTGGAATAGGAAAAAAGCACTCAACCGAAAATCCATGCCTGGAGATAGAAAAAAATGGGACAGACCGAACCACCCGCCACTACTTTCACCAAACATCAGTCCGTAGCCCATTCCCCAAAATAGGATGACCGCTACACCAAAGTCTGCTAGGTTTTTGGCAGCAACATTGATGCTATTTTTCGATCGGGTCAAACCGGATTCTAAACACATAAACCCGGGTTGCATCAAAAACACCAAACCGGCACACAAAACTAACCAGAAGGTATCGATCACACCGGAGTTTCCTCCGATCGAGATTTTAGGTAGGGCTGCCAGCAAGAGGGAAGCATCAAAATTCATTAGGGTAAATTACACCACCAAATTATTTTAATAGAAGTAGTAAAAATGTTTATCGGTAACATTTTGTCAAGATGAGTCTTTACATGACATTCGTTTTTTATTATTTGAATAAGTCATTCGATCATTTTTCTTGGTTATTTTACTTCTTTTTATCTTTGTATGAGATATTTTGATCTATCAATAATTTTATCTTCTAATGTTTTAACTAAAATATGCTACTCTTTTACGCTATGAAAGATAAAGATTTAGATATAAAGCAAAATAAATAAAGGGATATAAATTTTTTAATAATCTCTAAAAACACATTCTATAAGAGAATTAAACGATACAAAAAGACTTGATTGCTCTTCCATAATTTGGTAGTGGAGAGTCTTATACTTTTTAGCAAGTGTATTCCTTAACTGTTTAACAGACTGTATCTTTCATTTAATAAAGAGCGTATCGTAGCTACCAAACACTTTTAAGGTTTCTGTAATTGCCGTCAGTTCTTGGAGGGCGTTTTGCATCAACCGATCGGTAATACTAGCTTCAATATCAGCAAAAAAGACATATTCTCCCAAACTACGCTTAGCAGGGCGGGATTCAATACGGGTCAGGTTTATACCCCGATCGGCAAATAAAAGAAGGGGTTTAACTAGGCTACCAGGACGATCGAGGACACTAAATGCCAGAGAAGTGCGCTTACCAGGGTGGGGATTGGGAGTAGAAGCAAGTACCCAAAAACAGGTGCAATTATCTTGATAGTCGTTGATGGGAGAGGCAAGGACTGGCAAATTATGGAGGGAGGCTGCCCTCGGAGAGGCAATTGCCGCAATGCGGGGATTGTTCCCTACTTCAATGAGGCTATCGGTAGTAGAGTGGGTAGAAATACGGGGGATATGGGGTAAATTTTGCTCTAACCATAACTGACATTGGGACAATGCTTGGGGGTGGGAATAGATGGTCTGGAGTTCTGCTAGGCTAGGGGCTTTGCTGATTAGGGCATGACGGATGGGGATGACCAGCGCCTGTTGAATCTGGAGTTGTTCCCATTGCCACATTCCATCGAGGGTGGTTGTCACACTGCCTTGGATCGAGTTTTCGATCGGGGCGATGCCAAGCTCACATTCGGCGGTAGCAACTGCCTGTAAAACCTGAGCAATGGTACTGTAGGGGCATAACTCGATCGCCCGATCGGGATGGTGGGCGCAGTAAGCCAAAGAAGCGGTCTCCGACCAAGTGCCTGGTGGTCCTAAAAAAGCTAGCTTAGTCATTCATTTCCCGATAGATAGCAGAGGTGGGGGGAGAGGCGCGCCGCAGATATTGAAAAATCCAATACTTAAAGGAAGCATCTAAAAATACTGGTACTGTAGCAATAAAAGTATCGATCAGAATGGTACTTTCTGGTAAGCCAAAATGGGCAAATAATACCTTTAATAAAGCATCCCAACCATCGCTGGAGTGATAGCCCACAAAAGTATCGGTACTCACAATAATTAAAAACGCTTTGGCGCTGTCACTTAAATCAACTAGAGTATCATATAAAAATTCTTTCACGATCGTGACTTGTTTCCGTCCCAAAATAATAAACAAGTAAACAATTAAACCGCTGGTCAGATCGGCTAAAAGGTTTTTTATACCTTCGACTTGCTTATAGTTGTAGTTAATTACTAACTGTTTTGTTTCCGCTTTTAATTTTTTTTCTTGCTCCTCCCGATCGATTTTCACTCCTTGGAGTTGAGCAACTAGACTTTCTAGCTCTATGGTTTCTTGGATGGTTCTAAGTTCTTCTAGGGCTTCAGTTTTGAATTGTTTATCAAATTTTATTTCTACTGTTTGGGGATTATACCAAAAATTTACCACCGGTGCATAAATCAAAGTTTTACTAACCCATTGGATTGTAATAGCTAGAATGATTACGGTCAAAAAGAATCGAATCGCAATAAAAGTACGTCTGCGTTTCTGTTCTAAATTGTTAGCGTAGCCCTCTTCCACTCTTTGCCAATCGGCAGAAAACATAGCTGATAAATTCTGGAATGTAGACAAAATAGAAGGGGGAATCATACTCTGATTCCTAGAAAATTGACGGGATTCATTTTGATTTTTTGGAGTGAATTCCGATCGGTCTAATTCTTGAACTATAGGAACATCAGACTCATCTGTAATCTGGTTAGATTCATAACGGGCTAAGTATTGATCAATGAGGGCTAATTTAGAAGCAATATCCTCAGGGTATTCACTTAAAAAATCGGCTTGCCAGTTACCAGGTGCAATATTAGATAATTGATATTCTAACAATCTCAAGCGGATAATATTAAGTTGATTCTTTAATTGGGTTTGTAATACCGTAAAGGTGCCGCTACCATAGGTTCCATCATCAACGATCGGATTACCATCAAAGTATTCTTCCTCTAATCTCTTAATTTTTAAGGCTGCTTCATAGGCACGATCGATGGCGCGGACGGGGCTTTCTTTATACCATTTTTGCAATTTATTACTAAATTTAGACCAAGAAAATTCCATACTTAATTGCCTCTATTTTTTTACTTGTTGTTTTGTAGGTCTAATTTTTGTCATCCATAATAATAGGGCTTGTTCTAACCGATCGTTATCCCGATTTGTTTCCTGTTTTAACCATTGGGCAAAGGCATCGATCGGGCTGAAATTTTTACCTGCTTGCCAGTTAACTTCTACCCCCATTGATGTTAAATGATTACCAGGTAAGGATTGTATTTTTACCGTATTACCAAACTTAAAGCTGAGTAGGTTAGCAAGGGCAGGAATTTCATCAATATCATCATCAAAAAACTTGATTAACAAATTTTGTCTGATAGCATAGCGCCCGGCAATCATACTATTAAGTTGATCGGGGGAAGGAATAAATTCAGACCTATCTAGTTCGGGCACTGACTTACCTAATTCCCGAAAGAAAGGGATAGACTTTTTAGCACTGTAGTTGTTGTAGGCAATAAAAATATTGCCCAATCGATCGGGTTGATAGATACAACTTAAAATCAGATGAATTTTACAACCCATACTATGCCCCATACCAAAAACTGGCAGATGATTAAGGGCTAACCTATCCATCCCAGCTTCAAATTGTTCATAAACTTCAGCAGCAATTTGGCGATGATCAAAGGATGTATTCAAAAAGGGAGTTGCAACAATTACATAGCCAGAATTGGCTAAATTTTCTAGTAAACGGCTGTAACTAATTTGGGGAGCAGCCGCCAAAAAAGCACCACCTAAAAAATGCACAATTCCCTTGGGACGGGCAGGAATTAAAACCCAATTAGACTCGATCGATTGCCATTTCATGGGAACAAATGTTAACCTCTGCCCTATCATAACCAAATTATTTGCCGATTATTTCCTAAAAGAGCTAAAGTAGTCTTGCTGACTTCAATAATTCATAATTTAGAATGCAGACTTGGATTGTGGGCACAATGGAGAGCCTCGGCTACTTTGGCATTGCCCTGCTGATGTTCCTCGAAAACCTCTTCCCTCCTATTCCTTCCGAACTAATTATGCCCCTGGCAGGTTTTACAGTGGCGCAGGGGAAAATGTCTATGCCCCTGGCAATTACGGCGGGAGTAGTGGGGACTCTGCTGGGGGCATTGCCCTGGTATGGTGGGGGCTGGCTTTTGGGGGAGGAGCGCCTGGGGCAGTTACTCGATCGGTTGCCCCGTTGGACTGGTCTGGGGGGAGAGGACATCACTAAATCAACCAAGTGGTTTAACCGTCACGGACAGAAAGCCGTATTGCTGGGTCGCCTCGTGCCCGGTATCCGTACCCTAATTTCTATCCCCGCCGGTATTGCCCGGATGTCCCCCCTGCCCTTTTTGGTCTACTCCACGATCGGTACTCTAGGCTGGACTGCCCTTTTAACCTATAGCGGCTACTTTTTGGGGGCAAATTACAAACTGGTGGAACAATACATTGATCCACTGTCCAAGATTGTGCTACTTATCTTAGGGGTGACCCTTGGTATATTCCTCTTCCGCCGTTGGCAACGTCATGAACAGTAATCTGCAACAAATTGTCCAAGCTACCAGACTCAGCGCCCGTGGAGTCGCAAGACTCGATCGGGAAGGAAAAAAGCAAGCATTGGAGCAGATCGCTACCACCCTAGAACAAAATATCCCCGCCATTCTGGCTGCTAACCAGTCCGACTTAGCCCAAGCCGAACAAGACCAACTCCCTTCCCCCCTGGTCAGCCGCCTCAAATTAGATGAAGCAAAAGTCAGAGCAATGATTTATGGGGTGCGGGCTGTAGCCAATCTAACCGATCCTGTAGGAATACGCCAACTCCATCGCGAACTTGCCCCCGGTCTAGTCCTAGAGCGAGTTACAGTGCCCCTGGGGGTGTTGGGGGTAATTTTTGAAGCCCGCCCCGATGCCGTCACCCAAATCGCGTCCCTGGCAATTAAGTCTGGTAATGGTGCTATCCTCAAGGGAGGCAAAGAGGCACTCCATTCCTGCACCACCCTAGTGGAATTGATCCAATCTGCCCTCCAATCTACCCCAGTAAGCCCCCAAACGATCGAGTTGGTCACTACCAGGGGCGAAGTCCTAGAACTCCTCAGCCTAGAAAAGGACATCGATTTGATTATTCCACGGGGTTCTAACGAATTTGTGCGCTTCATTCAAGCTAATACAAAAATTCCGGTTCTGGGTCATGCGGACGGGCTATGTCATCTATTTATTGATGAGAGTGCGGACCTGGATATGGCAGTAGCAATCACGATCGATAGTAAGACCCAATACCCGGCAGCCTGCAATGCGATCGAGACCCTGTTAGTCCATCGCTCCATCGCCTTTGAATTTCTAACCCGATTGCTCCCGGAATTGGCAACCAGAGGGGTAGAGGTAAGGGGTTGTACTGATTTATTCCCCCAGCTCAAACCTGCTACGGCAGAGGACTGGCGCACGGAATATTGCGATTTAATTTTGGCAGTCAAAGTTGTCGAAAGCCTAGATGAAGCGATCGCCCATATCAACACCTACGGCTCCAGGCACACCGAAGGGATCGTGACCAGGGATGCTACCAACGCCCGCCAATTCCAACAGGAGGTAGATGCTGCCGGGGTTTACCACAATTGCTCTACCCGTTTTGCCGATGGCTTCCGTTACGGCTTTGGGGCAGAAGTAGGCATCAGTACCCAAAAAATGCCCCCCCGTGGTCCCGTAGGCTTAGAAGGTCTGGTTACCTACCGCTACTATTTGGCGGGGCAGGGGCAGACTGTCGCGCAAACCAAGTCCTTTACCCACATTGATTTATGAGACTATCCCAAGCCAAGCGCTTCCTCTGGCAAGGCATTGAGCAGGTCAGTTTCTTCCAGGACTTGCCCCCAAGTTCCCTAGAAATGTTAGTTAATGAGAGTTTTCCTATTACTCTGCCGCCCCATGAGTATGTTTTTTGGGAGCAGGAGAGCGGCGATTGTTTCTATGTGATTTTGCAGGGGGAAGTAGAGATGCTCTCGATCGCTAAGGCAAGGCTAGTCAGGGTCTTACGTCGAGGGGAATTTTTTGGCGAGATTGGCGTTTTGCTGAACACGCCCCGCTCCCTCACAGTCCGCACGATCGGGGTGACGAAGTTGTTTGTGATCGAACGATCGATTTTTCAGCAGTTATTTTTCCAGACTCCTTCTTTAGCGGCAAAAGTAACAAAGGAACTGTGTGAGCGATGGAATGAACTAATTGATTTGGGGGTATTCAGCGAAAAAGACCGCTACCTTGCCCCTGAAGAATGTATGCAGCTAATTTATCGCCGCATCCGTTTGGTGTTTAATAATTTACCGCCCTTGCAACTTTCAAGCTAGAATACGACATTAACTGAAATTGAGTAGGAAGCGCAAATGTGCGGCATTGTGGGCTATGTGGGACACCGATCGGCAAGTGAAGTTTTACTAGCAAGTCTCAAGAAATTAGAATATCGAGGCTACGACTCCGCCGGCATCGCCCAGGTAGTAGGGGGGGCGACCAGACTCCACCGCCTCCGTGCCAAGGGCAAGCTCGATAACCTCAGTGCCAAGCTCAAAGAAGATGATACCAACGCCACGATCGGGATTGGGCATACCCGTTGGGCGACCCACGGCAGACCAGAGGAATACAACGCTCACCCCCACACCGATCGGGCAGAGACCCTAGCGGTAGTGCAAAACGGCATCATCGAGAACTACCATAGCTTAAGGCAGCAACTCAGAGAATCGGGCTACGAGTTTGTCAGCGAAACCGATACAGAAGTTATTCCCCACTTGATCAGCAGTTTTTTGAGGGATAATACCCTGCTCAGGGCGGTCTGCCAGGCAGTAAAACGCCTCCAGGGAGCCTTTGCCCTAGCAGTCCTGTCCTTGGACTATCCCGATCAAATTATCTTGGTGCGGCAACAAGCCCCCCTCGTGATTGGGTTGGGTCAGGGGGAAACCTTCTGCGCCTCCGATACCCCCGCCCTTGCCCCCTATACCCGGACGGTGTTGGCTTTAGAAAACGGCGAAATTGCCCGTATTACTGCCAAGGGGGTAGAACTATTTAACTTTAACGGCGACCCCATTAAACTACGCCCCCCCCAGACCCTCAACTGGAACCCCGTATTGATCGAAAAACAGGGCTTCCGTCACTATATGCTCAAGGAAATTTATGAGCAGCCGGGGGTAATCCGATCGGGTTTGGCTAAATTTTTACAAGAGGATGACCAGATCGATTTGGGACTGCCCCCCGAATTTTTAGAAGGTGTCCAAAATATCCAGATTCTTGCCTGTGGCACCAGTTGGCACGCTGCCCTGGTAGGCAAACACCTCCTAGAACAAATTGCCCATATCCCTACCACCGTCCACTACGCTTCCGAATACCGCTATGCCCCTCCCCCCTCCCAGCCCCATAGCCTCCTAATTGGCGTAACCCAATCGGGGGAAACTGCCGATACCCTGGCTGCCCTGGAACTAGGCAAAACTAAGGGGCATCGATGTTTGGGCATTACCAACCGATCGGAGAGTTCCCTCAGTCGCATTGCCGATCGAATTTTAGACACCCAAGCGGGCATAGAGATCGGTGTAGCCGCTACTAAGACCTTTACCGCCCAGTTATTGATGTTTTATTGGCTGGCATTCCACTTCAAACCCGATCGGCGGGGGGAGCTGGTTCCCCAATTAAGGCAACTGCCCGCCCAGATGGAGCGTATTTTAGAGAGCCAAGAACGCTACATCGAGCAGCTATCCCACAAATTTGCCCATACCCAAGATTTTATTTTTATTGGCAGGGGCATCAACTATCCCATTGCCCTAGAAGGGGCGCTCAAACTCAAAGAAATCAGCTATATCCACGGCGAGGGCTACCCCGCCGGCGAAATGAAACATGGTCCGATCGCCCTCTTAGATGACGCTGTCCCTGTTGTCGCCATTGCTACCCCGGGCATAGTCTACGAAAAAGTCCTCTCTAATGCTCAGGAGGCAAAGGCAAGGGATGCCCAGTTGATCGGCGTGGCTCCCCTCAATGACCCGGCTGCGATGGAAATTTTTGACCATGTCCTGCCCATCCCCGTAGTGGATGAACTGATCTCCCCCCTCCTTACCATATTACCCTTGCAATTGTTGGCTTATCACATTGCAGCCCATCGGGGGTTAGATGTAGACCAGCCCAGAAATCTAGCAAAATCCGTGACTGTGGAATAATAAAAGAGCAAATTTAACTAACACCCATGTCCCGAAGTGAAGCAGAAGTCCGTGCCCAAAAAGCGGAAGAGTTGAGGCAAGCCTCCATTCAACCCTATCCCAGCCAATCAGTGGGCCGCACCCACACGACCAAGGCAATGGCAGAACATTTTGGCACCAGTTTAGAAAACGGCACGATCGATCCTTATGCCCTAGAAATTAAGCTCTGCGGGCGGATTGTGTCAAAGCGGGACAGTGGCAATTTAGTATTTATGGATTTGCGGGATGAATTTGGTAAAATCCAACTCAAAATCGAGAAAAAAAGTCTCAAGGAAGACTCGGTTTTATCTTTTACCCAAATCAAAAAGCTGTTAGATGAAGGGGACTTTGTTTTTGCTGAAGGAATTGGTTGTCGGACAAATAAAGGAGAGTTATCTTTACAGACTGAAAGACTGACTATTTTGGCTAAAGCTCAGATTCCTTTCCCTGATGCCTATTATGGTGTAAATGATGTAGAAGTCTGTCGCCGCCATCGGGAAATGCACCTAGCCAGCGATCCAGAGGTTTTGCATCGGTTTAAGGTGCGGAGTCAGATTATCTTTCAAATTCGGCAATTTTTGACCGATCGGGGTTTTTATGAAATTGAAACTCCTACTCTGCAAGCTATTTATGGAGGGGCGGCTGCCCGTCCCTTTGTTACCCATCACAACGCCTTAGATGTAGATTTGTACTTACGCATTGCGCCGGAACTCTATCTAAAGCGGGCAATCTGCGGCGGCTTTGAGCGGGTGTTTGAGCTTGGTAGGGTCTTTCGTAACGAAGGCATTGATAGCACCCATAACCCGGAATTTACCTCTTTGGAGGTTTATCAGGCATATGCCGATTACATTGATATTTTGACTTTGGTGGAAGAAGTGATCATTCATAGCGCCAAAAAGGTATATGAAGACCTCACCAACATTCCCTATCAAACCAAAACGATCGATTTAACGCCTCGTTTTATCTACAACGATCGGTTACATTGGCGCATTCTGACAATGACAGAGGCAGTAAAAGAATATGTAGGTATTGATTTTGATAATTTAGACCTGTCTTCTGCCCTAGAAGAAACTAAAGCAAAGGGGATTCATCTTTCTAAGTTAGAAGAACAGAGCTTGGGTTATTTGCTCTATGCTGTCTTTGATAAAGAAGTTGTGCCGAAGTTAGACCAACCTACTTTTGTGATTGATTTTCCGATCGAGGTCAGCCCTTTAGCAAAACAACACCGCAGCAAGCCTGGTTTTGTCGAACGGTTTGAGTTGTTCATTCAAGGGATGGAATATGCTAACGGTTTTTCGGAATTGAATGACCCCCAAGAACAACAACGCCGCTTTGAAGACCAACTCGCCCAAAAATATGCTGGCGACGATGAAGCACACCCAATGGATGGGGATTTTATTCAGGCATTGGCGTTGGGTATGCCTACCTGCGCTGGGATGGGCATTGGCATCGATCGGTTGGTTATGCTCCTGACCAATACTGCCAGCATTAGGGATGTGGTCATGTTTCCTACTATGCGTCCTCAAGGCTGAATTCTGCCGTGATTTAGTTCTATGCGTTTGTAGTTGTAATTGTTAGTCAGCCATTGCCGGTCGTGGGTAGTAACTACTACGGTGAGACCCGATTGGTGTAACTTTTGGAAAATCTGCATCACCTGCCAGGTATTTTCCGGGTCTAGGTTGCCAGTCGGTTCATCTGCCAAAATCAGGGGCGGGGAATGAACGATCGCTCTAGCAATTCCTACCCTTTGCTGCTCTCCCCCCGATAGCTCCCTCGGCAAGGCATGGGCACGATCGGTTAAGTCCACCATTTTTAAGACCCCACCGACTCTTTTTTTGACCTCTAGGGGGCTAAAACCCTGACATTGCAAGACTAGCGCCACATTTTCAAAAACCGTGCGCTCCTGAATTAGTTTATAGTCCTGAAAGACTACTCCCAACCGCCGGCGTAAAAAGGTCAATTTACTGGGAACTACCCTGATGCCCTGGACCTCTACTACCCCCGCCGTGGGTAACTCCCCCCCATAGAGCAATTTTAATAGGGTGGATTTACCAGAGCCAGAATGCCCCGTGATCAACCAAAACTCCCCTGCCCCGATCGTGAGGGAAATATTTTTTAGCCCGATCGAGCCGTTGGCATAAATTTTATCAACCCGATCGAGGATAACTATTGCCACTGCAAACCGATAATCTTAATACCATCAAAAATTAGCGCCAATTTGAAAATTTACCCGATCGATAGGCATCCAGGAAACTATTGTAATCCATTTCAACTTGTAGGGCATAATCGGTAGCAAAAGTCAAAATTTCTTGCTTAAATCCAGACTTACTTGAAATAGCATCTAAAATTTCTTTGTCTTGGCTGTAAGTTAAACTACTATCATAGTCTTTGTCAGCCAAAGCATGATTTTTAGCTACAACCGCACCAGCATAATATACGCTATTTTTGAACCGATCGAAGGAAGTTAACTTAGTGTAATCAAAGTCTTCAACAAAGGGAGATTTTTCCCTTAAAGAAAAATAAAGACCATTAACAGTTGTATAACCAATTAAAGGGTCAGCATTATTAAGAAGTGCCTTGTGAGTTTTAGCTACCCTGTCCCCTTGATGATTGTTGTAATAACTGGAGGGCATTCTACCAGGAGCCGCTGTAGTAACAGCACTAGAAAGCTGTTGTTTCATCTCTAAAATAACATCATCACTATTAGAAGTTGATGGTCCTTCTAACAATAAATAATAACGATAGCGCCCCAAACTACCATTACCGGAACCGAGTTTGAGTTTTACATCCTTGAGGGTATAAAAGCTACTAGGTTGACGTTTGCTGCTACTAATAGAATTGATGTAGGCACTCATGCCCCCTTGAATAGCACTATATTGGCTTGAAGAAACACTAACTAAATCACTGGCAGTTTTTAACTTGCGGGAAGAACCAACTAAAGTTGTAAATTTAGTCAACAAATCCGATCGGCTTTTTGTTTTGGCAGACTGGATTAAATCTTTAACATAGCCAACAGTATTAGATTCAGTGAGGCGAAAAGTTGTTTCCGAACTATTACCCTTAAATTCTTCTAAATTGGTGATATAACTATCTAAAAATGTAGTAACTAATTTCTCCCGATCGGTTTTACTGAGACCATTTTCTTTAGCCGCCAATAAAATACTAACTGCCATGCGGCGGACATCCCAATGATATTGTCCCCAATAGCCTTCATCAAAGTCGTTTGTATCAAAAACAAAATTACCCTTGCTATCCTGTAAAGCCCCTAAATTTTGTAGGTGCATATCCCCTTCTAGCCAAGTAAAACCAGTAGCTCCAGTTTGATAAATAGAAGTGGGTGCAGTTTTTATATCCTGATAGAAAATATGAGCTGTGCCCCGATAAAATGCAAAGGGACTGACGGACATTTTTTGCATCTTTGTGTTGATTTCTTGGGGGAGTTGGGTTGCCAGGGGACGATTAAAAGTGTAAATTTGTGTTTCAATCCAACTCGATCGGGGTGTAGCTCCTAAAACAGAAAACTGAGTTGAAATTGCTACCATAACCGCAAGACCAGGAACAAAGCGCATAAATATTTCCTACACAACTTTATTAGCTTACCCAAAGTTTAAATTAGATTTATCCTCTTTCTTAAAAATTTTTATGCAGATAATTGTGGGCTAAACATTTAATCTTAAACTGAATTTCTCCCTGAAATTTAATTTACCCGATCGTATTTCTCATTATTTCAGTAATCGACTCGACTGAGCTAGGGGAAGTCAAGCAAGTTTTGTTGAAGACCCTAGACATTTGAAAAAAACAACCTATTGGTGTAGATGAAGACTAAAGAAGAATCCTTATTCTTGTTGTTAAAGAAAGAGTCTTATTCATCCTCAAGAGCAGGCGGAACCAGGGTTGTAGCAACAATTACATCATCACTATCAAGACGCTGTAATCTAACTCCTCTAGCAGTTCGAGATTGACAACTAATCACATCGATCGATTGTCTCATAACTACACCCCTACTGGTAATGATCATAATTTCATCATTTACATCGACAAGACGCAAAGCCGCTAAGCTATCTTGCTCAGATTTGAACTTAGTTAGACGTAGCCCTTTGCCCGCTCGCTTTTGAATCCGAAACTGATTGACAGGCACTCTTTTACCATAGCCTTCTTGGGTAACAACTAACACCCAAGGTCCTGTTTGTTTTTCATCGATGATATTCTCTTCAAGCTCGATCGTTTCATCTTCCGTTTCTTCTCCTTCTACCTCAGCTAAACCAGCCGGTAAGACCGTCATACTAACAATTTGATCATTTGGTTTGAGGGTCATCGATCGGACTCCTTTTGTATCCCTGCCCATCGGTCTTAGTTGTTCGTCATCCGATCGGAAACGGATCGCCATCCCCTGTTTAGAGCCGATCAGAATTGTGTTAGCGGATGTGGCACGGCGCACCCACCGTAGTTGATCATCGGGGTTGAGGGCAATCGCAATTAAACCATTCGCCCTAATATTACTGAAGGCAGAAAGACGCGTCTTTTTAATAAAACCACCGGCTGTCAACATTACCAAATATTCTTCATCACAGAATTCACTGACTGACACAAGAGAAGTGATTTTTTCTTCAGCAGCCACCTGCAACATCTGGACAAGTGCACTCCCCCTGGCAGTGCGGCTTCCTTCTGCAATTTCATAAGCCCTCAAGCTGTAGACCTTGCCCCGATCGGTGAAAAATAACAAATAGTCATGGGTACGACAAGCCAAAAAATGCTCGATCGTGTCATCATCTTTCATCGTATTACCGGCTTTACCCCTGGTAGCACGATTTTGAGAAGCAAAAGTATCAACAGGCAGACGCTTAATATAACCTTGAGAAGTAAGTAAAATGAGGGCTTCGTTATTTGCCACCAAATCCGCCACATCAATTTCCCCTTCCATCGCTGTAATGACAGTACGACGGGGCGTAGCGAACTTGGTCTTAATTTCCTGTAATTCCTCTGTGGTGATGTCTAAAATACGTTGTCTTGTCGCCAGAATATCCTTGAGGTCGGCAATCCGGGTAACTAATTCCTCATGTTCTTGCTGAATTTTATCCGCTTCAAGAGCGGTCAAGCGGCGTAATTGCATCTGTAAAATGGCATCAGCTTGAATCTCAGAGAGATTGTAAGTAGAAACCAGAGCTGCCTTGGCAGTGCTACTATCCCCAGAAGCACGAATCAACTCTATAACGGGGTCTAGGTTGGCTAAAGCGACTAATAATCCCTGGAGGACATGGTCTCTTTCTTCTGCCTTGCGTAAAAAATAACGGGTACGACGACTAATAACTTCATAACGAAAGTCTAAAAATACTTGCAGAGCCTGTCTGAGGGTGAGCAGAATTGGTCGGGAATCTACCAGTGCCAGCATATTGCAACTAAAATTGCTCTGTAATGCCGTCATTTTATAGAGATTATTCAGCACAACTTTGGGATAAGCATCCCGCTTTAATTCAATCACCAGGCGCATTCCATCCCGATCGGATTCGTCCCGAATGTCGGAGATGCCCTCTAGTCGTTTTTCGTTCACCAGTTCAGCGATCTTTTCGATCAGGGCTGCTTTGTTGGTTTGGTAGGGCAATTCTGTCACCACGATCGCTTCCCGCTCCTGCCTACCAGGGGGATGGAGGGTCTCAAAATGAGTGACAGCCCGCATCGTCACCGAACCCCTGCCCGTAGTATAGGTTTCTCGGAGGGCTTCTTTCCCAACGATCGTGGCTCCCGTCGGAAAATCGGGACCAGGGATATAGTTCATCAACTCCAAGTCCGTCAGACCAGGATTTTGAATCAGGGCAATCAAACCATCCACCAACTCCCCTAAGTTGTGGGGGGGAATGTTAGTCGCCATACCTACGGCAATACCCGCCGAGCCATTCAGTAACAATTGGGGGATACGGGCGGGCATGACTAGGGGTTCCTGTTGGGAGCCGTCGTAGTTATCCCCAAAGTCCACGGTTTCGGCTTCGATGTCCTGTAACAAACCCTCTTGGGCTACCCTAGTCAGACGACATTCCGTGTACCGCATTGCTGCCGGTGGGTCATCATCCACACTGCCAAAATTGCCATGCCCATCCACCAACCGGTCCCGCATGGAAAAATCCTGCGCCATCCGCACTAGTGCTTCGTAGACCGATGTGTCACCGTGGGGGTGATATTTACCGATTACATCCCCGACCACCCTGGCGCACTTCCGAAAAGGACGATCGGGGCTAAGCCCCAACTCGTGCATAGCATATAGAATTCGCCGATGGACAGGCTTCAACCCATCCCTGGCATCGGGTAATGCCCGCCCCACAATCACACTCATGGCGTACTCAAGATAGGATCGGGACATCTCTCCCCTCAGATCGGTAGGAATGATGCGGTCTTCTTGAGGTGGGGTCAAGTTGGTCATTATTTGCTCAAATCCTTACTGCCTCTATATTATAGAGCATGAAGGTAAAACCAAGTCTGCTTTGCACAGACTAAAAAATAACTAAAGAGATTTGGTTTTGATTAAAACTAGAAATTCAACTTAGTTACAGCATTTAGTAAACCATTTTTTCGAGAAACAAGTTTCAATGAATAAATCATCCCGATCGAGAAAATTTGACGAAACTTTCTACGCAGGTCTCAAACATAAATATAAATGAGGGTTTAATGATTTAACATCAAACTAAGCTGTGATTTAATCGGTTCCAATCTTCTATTTGCAAGTTTGATATAATCCGCATTAATATCATAACCAATATAAAATCGATCTGCTTTTAATGCGGCAACTCCTGTTGTGCCACTACCAATAAATGGATCGAGAACTACATCAGTTGCAAATGAATATAACTGAATCAATCGGTAGGGTAATTCTTCTGGAAAAGGGGCGGGATGAGCAACCTTTCTTGCACTTTACGCATTCATTGTCCAAATAGATTTAGTCCATTCGATAAACTGCTCTTTTGAAATTGTATTTTTCTTTTGTTCCAACTCAGTTTTTGTTCGCTCTCTTTTATAGTCACCTTTAGAAAACACTAAAATATACTCATGAATATCTCTCAAAGTTGGATTTGCTGCACTTTGCCAGCTACCCCAAGCAGTAGAAGGACTTGCACTAGCTGCCTTATTCCAGATGATTTCGCCACGCATATTAAAACCAATTTCAATCATTATTTTAGATACATAATCAGAAAGAGGGATATAGGGTTTTCTGCCCAAATTAGCAACATTTATACAAGCCCGCCCTCCATTTACTAAGACTCGATCGGTTTCTGAAAATACATTTTTCAATAGGGCTAAATATTCATTCAATGATAAATCATCATCATATTCTTTAGAAACATTGTAGGGCGGTGATGTTATCATTAGGTGAACGGAACAATCTGGAATTTCTTTCATTTGTTCACAGGAACCATGAATAATTGTATTTAAGAGTTATTCAGGGAATTTATTGATGGCACTTGAAGTTGGCTTGCAATTTTCAAGTTCTTTATAGAGCCTTGAATCATAAAACCTTGAAGAATCATAATTTATTCTACCATTTGTGCCAAACGCACTGGTTTTTGTTCCTTCCCTATTATATTCTTTCATTATATTTTTCTAATTAGTTGTAAGAACTTTTCAGCTTTTGCTTCATCTGAATTTTCTTGGCTAGCTATACTAATAAACTCTCCTAATTTTGATTTACAAATCATTGCAGAAAAGTAATTCATTTCCTGATTTAAGAGTTCATCTATTAAAATGGGCATTTGATTGGTTATTTAACCTTGATAATAACATAGTTGTTTTTTCTAATCTGGATTCCTTGTCACCGATCGATTTTAGAGGTATATCTAACTTTTTTTCTCCTTAAGCAGAAGTCATAGCCCGTAATATTTCTGAAAGGTAAGCAGTGGGGCATGAGCAATTTTTCTTTAACTTCTGCCTTGCCAAGTGTCCCCACAAAGCTCACAATAAGTTCGTAAAGAAAGCAAGGTAAGTTATGAGAGATGTACTTTCCATCATCCTCGGCGGGGGACAGGGCACCAGATTGTATCCCTTGACTAAGTTGCGGGCTAAACCAGCAGTACCTTTGGCGGGCAAGTATCGATTGATCGATATTCCCTTGAGTAATTCCATCAATTCTGGGATTGATAAGATTTATGTATTGACCCAATTTAACTCTGCTTCCCTGAACCGGCATATCAACCAGACCTATCGACCTGCTCCCTTTGGGGATGGTTTTGTGGATGTATTGGCTGCCCAACAAACTCCCGATAGTGCGGATTGGTTCCAGGGTACGGCTGATGCGGTGCGGCAGTATTTATGGCTATTTGAATCTTGGGACGTGCGGGATTATTTGATTTTATCGGGAGACCATTTATATCGCATGGACTATCGTTTGTTTATCAATCGTCATCGGGAAACTAATGCAGACATTACTTTGGCGGTCTTACCGGTGGATCAAAAACGGGCTTCTGCTTTTGGTTTAATGAAAATTGATGAAACCGATCGGGTGATTGGCTTTAGCGAAAAACCAAAGGGGGCTGAGCTAGAAAAAATGAGGGTTGATACTTCTGTACTTGGTTTGACCCCAGAGCAGGCATTACAAAACCCCTTCATTGCTTCTATGGGTATTTATGTTTTCCGTAAGGAAGTTTTGATTGATACTCTGCGTAGTAATCCCACTCATTTAGATTTTGGTAAAGAGATTATTCCGAATGCCATCGATCGGTATAATTTGCAGACCTATTTGTTTAATGATTATTGGGAAGACATCGGCACGATCGAGGCGTTTTATCATGCCAATATTAACTTGACTCGTCATCCTAATCCTCCCTTTAAGCTCTATGAAGATGATGCCGCTATTTATACCAGACCCCGTTATCTGCCTCCTACCCAGGTTGTAGACTGTCAGATTAAAGACTCTATTTTAAGTGATGGTTGTGTATTAGAACGATCGTCAATCAGTCATTCTGTTTTAGGTCTTCGTCTTTATGTCAAAGATGGTTGTGTGATTGAAGATTCTTTATTTATGGGTTGTGATTTTTATCAAAAGAAAGAAGAGATTGCCAATGAGTTGAGCCAGGGTAAAGTGCCAATGGGTATTGGGGAAAATACGGTTATTCGGCGTGCCATCATTGATAAAAATGTCAGAATTGGCAAGAATGTCCAAATCATCAATCGGGATCATATCCAAGATGCGGATTGTGAAGACAAGGGTTACTGTATCCGTGGTGGTATTGTGATTGTCTTGAAGAATGCCACTATTCCTGATAACACAATCATCTAGGGCATCTCTTTGACACTCTGGAGGGTCTGCTTAGTCCGATCGATCCAGATTTGATTTTGTTCTTTTTGATAGAGGTTGAGGGCGGTCGTGAGAGCATCGATCGCTTCTTTTTTGCGCCCCGATCGGTTGTAAACAACACCCAAAGTAAAATGGGCATCGGCTAGGTCTGGGCTAAGCTCGATCGATCGGTTCAAACTACTAACCGCACTGGGGATGTCCCCCTGCAAGAAGAACAAAGCCCCCAAATTGTAATGAGCCAAACTATATTTAGGATTAAGTTTAATTGCTTTTTGGAAGAAGTCCAAAGCATTATCGTTTTTGCCCTGCTCTTGATTGAGTAGACCCAAATGATAATAGGTTTCTGGTTTTTTTGGATCGAGATTCAGTGCCTCTAACAGAGCTTTGGTTGCACCTTGATTATCTTTAGTTTCTTTTAATGCTAAACCTAAATTGTAATGGGCATTAGCTAATTTTTGGTCTAATTTGATTGCCTGTTGCAGATAATTGATCGCTACTTTGGGTTGACCCCTATTCAAAAAAACAGCCCCTAAATCGCTATAGGCGGGGGCAAATTTTGGCTCTAATTCTATCACTTTCTCTAGGGTTGTTGTTGCTTCTAATAGATTACCGGTCTGGGCTAAAGCTAGACCCAGATTGTAATAGGCGGGAATAAATTTATTATCTTTCCCAATCGCTAAACGATAGAGAGGAATAGCCTGGAGGGGATTACCTAACTTTATGAAGGCGTTGCCCCTTTCTACTAATTCGATCGCTTCTTGGGTCATTGATTGCCCTTTAGCAATGCCGCCAAATAATAGGAAGAAGGATAATAAAAGTAAAAAATGGTGAATCATTAGATTGATAGAAATAAGTCGACTCAGAGAGAATAAAAAATGAAGGTCTTAAAATTGAAAGACTAGTTACAAATCATAGAAAGATCATCTCAGAGGATGCTTGAATTTGTCAATCGACGACCCAAAATCCTTTGTGAAATTAAAATTTTTAAGTCAAGAGTTCTGCCATGTAAATATTTCTCATCCAGTAACTCTTCTATTTTACTTGCTTATTTGCCCTTATTAAATATTACTGCCCGTACTATTTCTTAAAATTAACTCAGCGGTCAAGTTCGCTCCTAAAGAGATAACTAATAAAACTAAAGCGCCATACATCAAGGCAGAAATTTCTATATCTCTAGCTTCGGCAAAATTATTTGCTAGTAATGAAGGGATGGTGTCCGCAGGGGCTAACCAGGATAGGGAAAGTACATTGGCATTGCCGATCACCATTGTTACTGCCATAGTTTCGCCGAGGGCACGCCCCAAAGCTAACAAGGTTGCCGCAATTATGCCCGATCGGGTATGGGGCAATACTATAAAGCGGATCGTCTCCCAAGGGGTGGCACCAAGGGCAAGGGCAGCGAAGCGCAATTCTTGGGGCACATTCAGAAATAGATCACGGTTGAGGGTCACGATCGTGGGTAAAATCATAATCGCCAAAATTAGGGCTGCCACTAGCAAACCCCGCCCCGGAAATGGGGTACTAAATAGAGGAATCATCTTAAAGTGAAGATGGAGCCAGTTAAATCCGGGGGTAAGCCAGGGAATCAGGACAAAAATGCCCCATAAACCGTAGACTACGCTGGGAATGGCAGCTAAAAGCTCGATCCCCCCATTGATTAAGCCTCGCCCAAAGTTATCAGGACTAGATTCCGTCAGCCAGAGGGCAGTGCCCATCCCGATCGGTAGGGCTATGGTCAAAGCTAGGAAAGAAGTCACGATCGTGCCATAAATTCTCGGTAAAATGCCGAAGTGCCCCCCTACTGGGTCCCATTTGGACTGCCACAGAAAACCCAAACCATAACTAAGCATGGCAGGCAGGGCATCCCAGAGCAATTTTAGAACCAAGCCCCCCAATAGCAGGAGGATAAAGCCAGCACAAATAGCGGTGAAGGCAATAAAACTAGGCTTCATGGAGTAATTTGAGCCAAGGCGCTCTGCACTCTGGGGACAAGTGTCTCACTGAGGGGCACAAAGCTCAATTCCTCCGCAAACTTCTGCCCCTCGGTCAAACACCAGGTTAAAACCTCCTTGAGGGTGCGGCTCTGGTTGGGGTCATTGTAGGTTTTATAGAGCAAAAGCCAAGAGTAGGTCACGATCGGGTAGGCGTTTGCCCCTCCAGGATCGGGGATAAAAGCCAACAAATTTTCTGGTAATTCTAGGGTGCTGATCGCCTCTGTCACCGTTGCTCTGTCGGCTGAAACGTAGTTACCGGCTTTATTTTGCAGGCGGGCTGCTGTTATTTTATTCTGCACCGCATAGGTAGACTCTAAATAACCGATTGCCCCTGGCTGTTGGGCGACTTGGGCAGTTACCCCTTCATTGCCCCTACTACCGATCGTGCCTTCTAGCCATTCTACGGAAGTACCAGAGCCGATTCGATCCCGCCATTCTGGGCTAATTGCACTCAAGTGCTGAGTAAAAATACCAGTTGTGCCACTGGCATCCGATCGGCGAATCACAAAAATTTCTGAATCCGGCAAACTAACATCGGGGTTGTCCTGTTGAATTAGGGGGTCATTCCACTGTTTAATTTTCCCTAAAAATAGGTCACTGTAGGTCTGGCGCGATAATTTCAAGTTATTAACCCCTGGTAGGTTATATGCCAAAACAATACTCCCGATCGTGACGGGTAACATCAACACCCCCCGATCGACTTGTTGAATTTCCTCTGGGGTCATACCGACATCACTGGAACCAAAATCTACCGTCTGGGTTTGGAACTGCTTCACCCCCGCCACACTCCCGATCGGTTGATAGCTCACCTGGACATTGGGAAATAGCTTGTTGTATTCCTGAAACCATTTGAGATAGAGGGGGGCGGGTAAAGTTGCGCCAGCCCCATTCAAAGATATTAAACTGGGGGTCTCCTTTGGCGGAGGATTATTGTTAGTGCAACCCCAGAGGGCACCCAGGGCTAGGGAACTATACAAAAAATTACGCCGAGAACCCATAGACATACTTTTGTGGCGACATCAAGGATCATAGCATTGTCAATAAGGTCTGCGCTATATTTGCGCTTGCTTTTGATCATCCTAGTCCTCCAGACCAGTTTTTGTGCAGTCATCTGGTCTACCAAAACTACCGTATCCCCTGGAATTTTTAGAAGATTCTCTGTGGGGCAGAATGCTGGTTATGGAACGCCCTAGCTGAGGAAAAGTTTTGGGTTCGGGCATGGTCTTGAGTCCACAATCTAAAATCGATCGAGTTGGGCAGAATTATGCTGTCACTGGTAAAGCCGCCTTTGAAACTAATCGTCGCTTTTGGGAAGAAGATGAGGATATTTATGGCGGAATCACCAACTGTAGTTTTAACACCCCAGCAGGGGGGTCTAGCTTTATCCCTCAGTTGAGCACAATTTGGTACCCCTCTAGTGGTTTTGGCTCCGATCGGGGTGTAATGGTTGGTTATTACAACTTTGGAACCAATGCAGCCAACTTTGGTCTGTTGCGTGATAGTGACCGGGTAAGGATTGCCCAGGCACAGACAGCAAAAATTCATCCCCAGCTAAACCAGACTTTTGTATCAGGCTTATCAATTTACTGGCCGGCTGTTAAGTACAATCTAGGCGGTTGGTCAAGTAGTGGGATCAACAGCTATCCTTCAGAGGTTGTATCTGCTCTCAGTACAAGGGACGGTAATATCTGGCTTGCAGGAGAACACATGAGTAATCTCACTGGCTGGATGGCTGGTGGTAACGTAGTGTATTTAACAGCCTTTCTCACTCCCGATCCTTATCTGCGGACAAGATTTGTGTACGACTCTAGGGGAAACAGAATTTTGCAAGCAGTTCCCCGATCGGAGATTGATGAGGCTTTTGCTAATGGCTTACGTCCAGACGATGAGGACTTCCCTGGAGAACCTACCTACGATTATCAGGGTTGGTTTCGTGCCTATGCTCGCTTTTTTGACAAGGATAATCCAAATCGAGCTGGAACATTTAGCAGTGCTACTGCTATCACGCGCAGTCCTCGTTTGGCAGTTGCCCCTGCTCCTGAACCTGGTGCAACAGCCGTTAAGACTGCCCGATCGACTGTTGGTCTGCCTGGTTTAGTTGTACCTGGATGGTTGATTGAAATTGAAGCGATTGCAGCCTATCCAGAGCGTTAATTGTAGAGGGATCAGTTTGATCCCTTCCTTTACATACAGATTATTTCTAATCTCAAGCCTTTAGTAAAAATTCTGCGAGAAAAAATCTATGGAACCAAATGACAGCATTGCCCTGGCAACAGTTACTAATTTAATGTTTGGGGCAACCCTGAGTATTCAAGACTCGATCGGTAATTTAACTTTTCAAAATTCTGCCCAGACTTCTCCTGCACTAGATGTAGACTTCTACGGAGTAGAGATGGCAAAAGGGGACATACTGTCTATCAACATTGATCCAGTTATTGGTAGTTCTTTGAGTCCAGGTATTAAGATTTTTGATCAGAACGGCACTCCACTATTGAGTGAGTTTTTATTGTCAAGGTTTGACTTCATTGCTCCAACATCAAGTACATTCTTTATAGCTGTTAGTAGCAAAAACAATGTTAATTACAATCCCCTCCAAATTTTGAGTGGTACTCCCTTACTAAGTGGCGCAGGTGGTAACTACGGTTTGGCATTAACCAAGCATCCAGGGGATTTACGGTTCGAGCCTAACAACACGATCGAGACTGCTATTCCTACAGGACTAAGTACAGAGAAGCCCGGTGCATTTGTCAAGAGCGGATTCATTGATCCAGGGGATGTTGATTTATTCCAAGTAGTTTTAACAGAGGGAGACCGATTAAAGGTCAAGACAAAAACTTTACGAGAAAGTAATTTAGATACATTTTTAAGACTGTTTGACTTGCAAGGAAATATACTAGCCATTAATGATGACGCTAGTGGAGATAATCGAGATTCTTATCTGGAGTTTGTTGCACCTAGAAGTGGAACTTATATTATTGGTTTGAGCGATCGGAGTAATGTAAATTACAGTCCTACAATTGATAATCTCAGCAACAGTAGATTTGGAGGAGGATACATTATTTCTGTTGCCGTAGATGGCGCTCCTCCAGAACTAGTTAGTGATGATATTCCAGCCACTGCATTAGCTACAGGCTTGAGTTCTGCTACTCCAGGGAGCAAGGTCTTTAATGACGCGATCGGTAATAACCCATTAGTTGCCAGGGGACTCGATCGGGATTTATATGCTGTTGAAATAAGTGCAGGGGACAAATTAACTGTAAGGGTTGATGCTCCCCCCTTGAGTGACCTAGATAGCATTATTAGAGTATTTGATTCAGGGGGGAAAGAAGTTGCATTTAATGATGATAGAGATAGCTCAACTAGAGATTCATTTTTAGAGTTTATTGCTCCTGTGTCCGGTAGGTTTTTTGTGGGGGTAAGCGAAGATGAGGAATTAGAAAGGAGAATGGACTTAGAACGATACAAGATTGTTTTAGTACCTGGGAAGACTACAATTGAGGGTGTCATTAAAGGGAGCAAGTATCTGCCAAACTGCATAGAATACGGGGATTGCGGCGGGTGAGTTCAACCGTTATATTGTCAGCGCCAGACTTGTGCCTAGTCAAAGTTGTTGGTGAAGGGGCGGTGGGTAGCAAAGGCGATCAGTACAAAAGTTGAGAGTCTCAGCCAAATAATGATATTGTCTGTGATAAAAACCCAAAATTCTTTCACAGAGAGAGGTTTGCTAAAAATGCATCCCATTTCATCATTAGTAAAGTGAAACTCTTCAAAAATTTACACAACATAATAAGTCGCCGCATCTAACCTAATGCTATAATTAGAGTACTATCCAAAATCACTGGTATCTGGTGAATTTACCCCTTAGACCTTATGCATAGCTCTGATCCAGATAGACTGTTCACTGTCTTGATTGCCGACAACTTTCACTATATGGACGAAAGCGAAAACTATGAGCACGGTAAGTTTGAGACGCTTGATAGCGCAATCGCCGCAGCGAAAAGCATTGTCGATGAGTTTCTGGCTTCTGCGCTAAAGCCTGGCATGACCGCTGAGGAGCTTTACAGTCAGTACACTTTGTTTGGCGATGACCCGTACATCATCGGCTCGAATGAGCCAAAAGTACCATTCTCGGCTTGGACCTATGCGAAAGCGCGCTGTTCAGAGCTGTTCGGTGTGCGCGCACCATGAGTGGTAATCTGATTGTGTAAGAATGAGTTATGACTAAAATGGCTACTGTTGAAGATGCGATCTGTATCGCCGCACGGGCTCACAAAGGGCAAAGAGATAAGGCGGGAGCCCCTTATCTGCTACACCCTTTAAGAATGATGATGCGAATGACCTCCGAGGTCGCGATGATTGCCGCTGTGTTGCACGATGTGGTCGAGGACTCGGACTGGACGCTTGAGCAGTTGTGCGAGGAAGGCTTCTCTGGTGAGGTACTGGAAGCCGTAGATTGCCTGACTCATAGGGAGGGAGAGAGCTATCAAGAGTTTGTGGAGCGTATCCGAGCTAACCCGATAGCGAGACAGGTTAAAATCGCAGACCTAGAAGACAATATGAATATTCAGCGGATTAGCCATCTCGGTGCGAAAGATTTAGAGCGGCTAGGGAAATATCATAAAGCGTGGTGCGTGCTGACGGGCGCAGGTAACATCTAACAACCGTATGCACTTGATCTCCGAAATGCTACCTCTTATCATCAGCAAAGATGCGGGGTGGCGGGTGAGTTCAACCGTTAGCCTGCCGAAGCACTCTCAAATCTAATCTTGGGATCAGAGTTGCCTGCCAATCCTTGAATCAGCATTTGTGATGAGAACCGCAAAAACTGGGTAAACTCTTCCCTCTGTTCGATCTGCAATTTATGATCTAGTGCCAGCATAGATTGACCATGCACCAGCGACCAAGCGACGCGCGCCATATTAAGGGGATCATCTGAACGCAAGACTCCCGCAGATTGACCTTCTTTAATGGTATTCACTAGAACCATGAATGATCTATTTGCCACTGCCGCCAGGGCAGGATGCTTACTGAAATTGTAGCGATAGTCCCCAAACATCAATCGATAATGAAAGGGATGAGCTAAGGCAAAATGGACATAGGCAATCCCGATCGCTTCAAGCCGTTCTAAAGAGTTAAAGGGGATGCCTTGTCTTGCCGTCTCCATTGCCACCCGCAAAGACTCAAACCCTTGCTCTGCAACCGCCGCTAAGAGAGCCTCTTTATCTGCAAAATGGCGATAAGGAGCATTATGGGAAACTCCGACCCGGCGCGCTACCTGACGCAGGGATAAATCCCTAATGCCTTCTTCACCAATTAGGGCGATCGCGGCATCAATCAAGCTTTGCCTTAAATCTCCATGATGGTAGCTGTTGTTTGCTGATGATGGCATGATGTCTGACCTTAAGGAGATTTACAAAAGTTTAGCCTAACTTGTTGACACCGCCAACATATTTACTCTACAGTTAAGTTGACATTGACAACATTTTATCTTGAGTCAGGAGCAACTATGTTTAGGGCAAAGGAAGAGCACAAATTTGATGCTATTGTCATAGGCTCTGGAATCGGTGGACTGACAACTGCCGCAATTCTAGCTAAGCTTTACCGCAAGAGGGTTTTAGTCCTAGAACAGCATTTTACCCCTGGCGGATTCACCCATGCTTTTGAGCGCAAGGGGAAATTTCATTGGGATGTGGGGTTGCATTATGTGGGAGATATGGGAGACGGTTACACAGGGAAAGCAGTGTTTGACTATCTCACCAATGGCAATTTGCATTGGCAGAAGATGCCCGATCCGTTTGAAAAATTTGTTTACCCTGACTTTACCTTTGCGGTTTACAGCGACCCCGATCGCTATCAGTCTGACCTGATCCAGCGTTTTCCCCAGGAGCGGAACGCCATTCGGCAGTACTTTAGGGATGTCCAGAGAGCAACATTTTGGTTTGGTTTCCACTCCATGCTGGAGCTATTTCCAGTCTGGTTGCATCCTCTACTCAGGCGTATTGCTCGCCACTTTGGTGCGATTGCTCGACAAACCACTCAAGATTACTTGGACAAGCATTTCCAAGATGCCCAACTTAAAGCCCTACTAGCCTCCCAGTGGGGGGATTATGGCTTACCGCCATCCCAAAGTTGCTTTGGCATTCACAGCGTGATTGTCACCCATTATTTCCATGGGGGCTGGTATCCCGTCGGCGGGGCAAAGGCGATCGCCCAATCCATTATTCCCGTAATTGAGCAGGGGGGCGGTGCCGTGATCACCCAACGCCGAGTCACAGAAATTTTGTTGGCATCTGGGATGGCAGTGGGAGTGAAAGCCCAAAATAAAACCAAGCCTAATGCAGACTTGGAAACCTACTATGCCCCTCTGGTAGTATCTGATGCTGGAGCCTTCAACACCTATATGAAGTTGATTCCCTCCAGCTATCCCTTGGCAGAGCGTCAGAAAATTCAGGCTTTTCCCAAAGGTAGCAGTATGGTGACAGTATATTTAGGATTAAAAGAGAACCCAATAAAACTGGGATTTGAAGGGGAAAATCATTGGATTTATACAACCTATGACCATGACGCAGTTGCCCAAGGCTCTCTTGTCTCTTCTGATCATTCACCTAAATTCTGTTATCTCTCCTTTCCATCCTTGAAAGACCCTTTGGCTAAGGGACATACGGCAGAAATTATTGCCCACATTGACTATGATAGCTTCTCCCAGTGGCGTGAGCAGTCTTGGCGGCGGCGAGATCAGGATTACACTGAATTAAAGGCTCAAATTACCCAATCTCTGATTCAATTGGTGGAGCGTCACTACCCTGGTTTTCAAGATTTGATTGAGTATAGCGAGCTTTCTACGCCCCTGACCGTAGAACATTTTGATGAAAGCGATCGGGGTGCAATTTATGGTATTCCCTGTATTCCTGAACGACTGGATCAATCTTGGATTGGAGCGAGAACACCAATTAAAAATCTCTACCTGACTGGAGCGGATGGATTTTCCCTCGGCATTATGGGAGCGATGATGGGTGGGGTGAAAACAGCAGGTATAGCAAACGGAGCCTTTGGCTTTTTCCAGATAATGGCAACCATCATGAGAAAGTGACAGAGACAACTTTAGGATGTTAGGCTAATTAAGGAACTCTGAATAATCACTCTGTAAAAAATGTTAACGGACTAACAATTCAAATGCATCAGACAGTATTAGCTTTGGTTGGTTAGAGCAAGAAGTTAGTGGTTGCTGGTGCTTTGAGCTGTTATGTCTTAATCGGAAGACTTAAACTCAATTAAGTAGGTTGATCACATCAACTAAGCATAAACTTTATGTGAATCGGGAGAGAAAGCTATATGTATAAGGTTTGTGGGGATATGTTGTCTGGGAATTGCTACAAAATTGAGCTGTTGATGCAGTTTATTGGTATTCCCCACGAATGGATTCATATAGATATTCTTGCTGGCGAAACTCATACCGAAGAATTTAAGCAGATGAATCCCAATGAAAGAATACCAGTGGTAGAGTTGCGAATATCTGTGGGAGTCTAATGCGATTTTGAATTACCAATTGAAGCAGGGGGCAAGTTGCGGTTCTTAGAAACCGGAAAAGTCCTCTTGTTCTTGTCTGGGGAATGAACCATGAATACCTATGCTCAAGTCCATACTCACCGAATCAACCTGCTGATCCATTTGATTGCTGTTCCTCTCTTCATTGCCGCACATTTTGGGCTGGTGAGTGCGAGCGCCCAGCGAAAGCCTTTGCCAGCCTTGATGTGGGTTAGTTTAGCAGTTGTATCTCTGGGAATGCAGCGCCAAGGACACGCATTGGAGTCCCAAAAACCAGCCCCCTTTCGCAACGGCTTCAATTTTGTGACTCGCCTGTACACTGAACAGTTTTATACGTTTCCGAAATTTGTGCTATCTGGGAAATTTCGGGAAAACTGGTTGGCGGGTTCATTTCAAGACGAACAGAAAAAGAGGTGAAATGGATAAATCAATGTTTAGTGGCGCAGTGCCGATTTTGGCTTCGTTAAATATCGGTAGAACCATCCAGTTCTACTGCGCAGTTTTGGGCTTTACCAAAATCCATGAAGAACCAGAGGTCTATGGCATTGTAGGGCGAGATGCGGTGGCAATTCATTTCTGGGCTTGTTTGGAAAGGCACATCACTGAAAACACGGCTTGCCGGATCGAGGTTAAGCTATTGCTCAGGCAGGTAGTCTTTCTGCCGCAATTGCGAGCTTTAATCATGGCTCCGTCGTCATCAATGGACGAGCCTATCCTATCAATGTAGCAACCTCTTTCCGCAATGGTAACAACTACCGCATCAACTTAATTTCTGCTAAACCCTTTATGCAGACTGGTGCCCAAGGGGGAGTAGCCAAGGGTGCGGCTGTGGGTTACATCACTCTGCTGGTGCCTGTGGCTGGTGGACAAGGTACGGGCAGTCTTTATACCTCAACTGGGGTGACGGTCACTGCTGGTGGGGATGTGCAACCAAGTGCGGGCAGAATCGGCGGTACCCAACTCACTGCCGTATCCAGAGGTTCTTAATTCAGTAACTTGGGGATTCTGTTCCCTTTTTTATTCTCATTTTTTCTGGGTGGACTAATGAAATTTTTGCGCCTTTCTTGCTGTGCTTTAGGATTGACATCCTGTTTGTTTTTCCAGATAAAGCCACGCAACTATGGGCTTGCTCAAACTTTTGATAGAAAGCAAGCAGAACTAAAGTTGCTTGAGTTTTTAGAGCCAGCCAAACTATCAGAAGACCAAAAGAAGGCAATTCTTACCTTGAATGCAAGCACAATCGATCGCCTTGGCGTTATTTTAACCCCTACTCAAAAAGAACAACTAGAGAATAATATCCAAAAAGGAATGACTTTGAAAGAAGCGATCGGTAAAATTGCTTTGTCTGACAATCAGCAGAAAGAAGTTGAGTTGGTTCTGCAAGACATCCGATCGGGGTTAAATCAAATTCTGACCGCCGAACAAAGAAGGGTCCTCCGTCAACAATACAGGGAAAACCGATAAATCTATGATGGCTCAGGTTTGTTAGAAGAACTAACCGATCGGTTGGGTGTAAATCCCAATTTAAGCTAGATAAATGGGAAAACCCCCTCATTGAGTTACAAAACAGTATTTTTCCGGTGAATTAAAGCGCTTTTGCGGTCATTGGTAGGACCTCTATGCTAAACTTGATTCGTAAAATTTAGGGAATGGCTGGAAAACTATGGGAATGACATTGACAGAGAAAATTTTGGCAAAAGCCTGCGATCGGAGTCATGTTGTTCCTGGCGAAAATATTTGGGTCAAGGCGGATTTGTTGATGACCCACGATGTCTGTGGTCCAGGCACGATCGGGGTTTTCAAGCGGGAGTTCGGCGAAAATGCTAAGGTTTGGGACAAGGAAAAGGTCGTTCTCATTCCCGATCATTACATTTTTACTAGCGATGCCAGGGCGAATCGCAACTTAGACATCCTCAGGGAATTCGCCCAAGAGCAAGGAATTAAGTATTTCTACGACATCACTGACCTAGCTGACTTTAAGGCTAACCCAGACTACAAAGGCGTATGCCATATTGCTTTGGCGCAAGAAGGTCATACCCGACCAGGTGAAGTGTTGTTCGGCACCGATTCCCATACTTGTAATGCCGGCGCATTTGGGCAATTTGCCACGGGCATTGGCAACACCGATGCCGCCTTTGTGATGGGCACAGGCAAACTCTTGATCAAGGTGCCTGCTACCATGCGGTTTACCTTTGTGGGGGAAATGCCCCCCTACCTCTTGGCAAAGGATTTAATCTTGCAGGTGATCGGCGATATTGGTGTGGCAGGGGCGACCTATCGTGCCTTAGAAATTGACGGCGAAACGATCGAAAGAATGACGATGGAAGAGCGGATGACCCTCTGCAACATGGCGATCGAGGCGGGGGGGAAAAACGGCGTGATTGCTGCCGATCAAACTACCTTCGACTATGTGCGCGCCCGCACTGACAAGCCCTTTGAGGCTCTCTACCCCGATCGGGATGCCTCCTACTATTTCCACAAAACCTACGATGTAAGTAAACTCGAACCGATCGTGGCAAAGCCCCATTCCCCTGATAACAAAGCCAAAGTATCAGAAGTGAAAAATACCCCGATCGATCGGGTTTATATTGGTTCCTGCACGGGTGGCAAAACCACCGACTTCATCAATGCAGCCCGACTGTTGAAGGGCAAGCAGGTCAAAGTACCAACCTACCTTGTGCCCGCCACCCAAAAAGTTTACAACGACCTATTTTCCGAAAAGGTTGAAGGCATGACCCTCGCAGAAATCTTTAACCAAGCGGGCTGTATCGAACCAGCCGCACCCTCCTGTGCTGCCTGTTTAGGAGGACCTAAAGACACCTTCGGCAGAATGAATGAAGCAGAGGTCTGTGTCTCCACCACAAATCGTAACTTCCCTGGCAGAATGGGAAGCAAACAAGCCCAAGTTTATTTGGCATCTCCCTTTACCGCTGCTGCTTCTGCCCTCACGGGCAAGATCACCGACCCTAGAGATTTTATCTAATCGAAAAATGGTTTTTTATTATTCTGTCAGATTGATCTTTTTGTCGAAATATGAAAGATAACCTTATACTTTCTACAATATTGCCCAATTCAAATGAAAAAAGTACAAGTAGCAAGACGTGATTCAAAGATAGTCAGTAGTGATGTCCATCGCTGAATCGCACTATGCAATAAGAATTAGAAATGATAAGAACAAAAAAAGATAACGATCGTAGTGAAATACAATCGATTAAGTAGACTTGTCAAAAAGTAGAGTTTTTGTTTTTCCCATAAATTTTAACCTTCCTGAAAAACTACAAAATGACCTAGTAGATACTTGCATACTAATATTGAATTTTCCAGTTTTATCTATTGATACTGGAGTTCGATCGTAACCGATAAGATTCCAAGGCATTCCATCTGTTGCGGCTTCCATGATTACTAGATTATTATTCAACTTCCAGATTGTTTGTCTATTTTGTCCTTCTATTGTTTGTGTATATTTCAAAAGGTAGTTAGTAGATGAAGATTCCAAATAAATGTCTTTTAGTTGAAAGGTGTTACTCTCCCCTTTATACAAACTAGAGCAGTTAGAATAACCAATATTTTCCAGTTGTTGTGACTCGGCTGGCAATTGACGAAATGCAAAGCTCAAAAGAGTAAGAAATAATATATGAAAGAAAAGCATAATAGAATTTTTTAGTTTTAACGTATTTTATCAAGTCAGATATAAATGGTGATTTCAGACATAAATCCTTACATTTGTTGCTAATCTCACTTTAATGATTAGTTTAGCGTTAAAATAATCTAATTGATATTTGTTTGTTAGTCAAATAATGAAAGCATTCCTATTATGAAAGAAGAAGATAATCTATTTGTTATTACACCCCACCAGCTTAACTTAAATGATATTTACTCCCTAGTAGATAGCCCAAGTAACGGGGCAATTGTGGTGATGAGTGGCATGGTTAGAAACAATACTAAAGGGGAAGGGGTTTTATCCCTCGATTATGAGGCTTATACACCGATGGCATTGGCTTTTTTTAGGCAAATTAGCAGGGAATGTAAACAAAAATTTACAATCGATCGGGTGGCAATTCACCATCGGATTGGGCGTTTAACGATCGGGGAAGTTAGTGTTTTGGTAGCGGTCAGTGCTGCCCATCGAAGAGATGCTTTCGCTGGCTGTCAGTATAGTATTGATCGGGTTAAGCAGGAGGCTCCCATCTGGAAAAAAGAAAATTGGCTGGAAGGGGGTAGCACTTGGGTAGATTAGCCCTAAATTTGCTAAGATTAAAGAATGCACGGGATGTAGCGCAGCTTGGTAGCGCACCTCGTTCGGGACGAGGGGGTCGGAGGTTCAAATCCTCTCATCCCGACTTTTGATTTGGTCTTCAAAAACACTCAACTTAAAAGAAGTATTGCTAGATTTCCCTGTTAATCCCTGGTCAGAAAGAAGTCTTTATTCAAATTTTTTTAACTTTTGTTGGTTAAATTATTCCTTAAGAAGTAGAAATTTTCTTATCCCTAAATAAACACAGTGGCTTAAGATATAAGCACAGTTTAGAGACAGGATGTAAAGCAATGAAACGTCTTATGGAATTACCAACTCAAGCAACTGTCATTACTTCTTTTATTTTCAGCACTTTTTTTATTCCTTGTGTAGTTTCTTCTCCTGTCTTCAGTCAGCCGACCATCATAAGCCGTCAATCTCTATTTGTCCAAGCTAACAGTACATCAGAAATTGTACAGCGGTTTAACCGAAATACTCAGCTTTACATTCAAGGTAATCCTATTACTCAGTCTTCTATCGATCGTTTAGTCAAAATTTTACAGGACAATCCTAATGTTTTTGTTGTGCTTATTTCATCTTCCAAGAATGTTAAGCAAGATGATTTAACTCTTAGTCGTGGCATTCGCAACAATCCAGCTTTTCAGAGTGTGGTTAACTCGGTTACCAAAGAGAAAGAAGGTGTGTTGATGATGGCTTATTTTGATAGTGACAAAGGCAGACAGATTTTCTTTTTGACAGAACAACTACCCGATCGTTTGGGAGTAGGTGAGAAAAGTCCCCAGTTGTTAAACACTTTCCGAGCGGCATATAAGAAAAGCAATAACATGGTTGATGGTTTAGAAGCTGTCATAAAACTGATCAATGGTAAAATTCGTAACTCTGTCTTGCAATACAACAATGATGATAAGCATTTTGCTAAAGCATCTTCCTATCCTTACTTGCAGAGTAATATTGTTTTAGCCCAAGCGACAGTCAGTACCGATCGGA
>Ga0272446_1001064_pt1 | contig 41162 bp, 36 predicted proteins | sample YNPCB0061_FD_194587 | JGI IMG/M metagenome (GOLD analysis project Ga0272446, IMG submission 194587) | Hot spring microbial mat communities from Yellowstone National Park, WY, United States - YNP-CB-006-1 | ecosystem: Environmental > Aquatic > Thermal springs > Hot (42-90C) > Sediment | place...
TTTCCATTTAATAGCTCTTCGACCTCAACAATTCTTCAAAAAAATTGTTCACAAAATTGCATTATGTCGTTCCATAAACCAATTGGAAGGTCTTGTGACACTCCACCTGGTCTAAAATAAGCCGCATGCATTCTAGCACCCGAAACTCTTTCATAGAATTCCATAAGTTTTTCCCTCTCTTCGAACAACCATAAAAAAGGTGTTAAAGCACCAACGTCCATCGCATGGGTAGTAACAGCTAATATATGATTTAAGATCCTTGTTAACTCAGAATATATTACACGTATAAACTGGCCTCTGACAGGAACTTTACAATTTAACAACTTTTCGACTGCTAAACAGTATGCGTGCTCTTGTGACATCATTGAGACATAGTCTAGTCTATCAAAATAAGGTAGCGCTTGAACATACGTTTTGTATTCTATTAACTTTTCTGTTCCCCTGTGTAACAGGCCTATGTGAGGATCAGCTTTTTTTACTAATTCACCATCTAGCTCAAGTATTAACCTTAAAACCCCGTGAGCTGCGGGGTGTTGTGGGCCGAAATTCATTGTAAAATTTTTTATTTTTTTTGAACTGTCATAAAAATTAACTATTTTATTTTTTCTCATGGGCTAGTAAAATTAAATAATCTATATTCTTGAGACATTTCTAACGGCTCATAAACTATGTTAGATTTTTCATCGTCATACCTTACCTCTATGTAACCTGTTAGCGGAAAGTCTTTTCTCAAAGGAAACCCCTCAAAGCCGTAATCGGTTAATATTCTTCTTAAGTCAGGGTGATTTAAAAAAAAAACACCAAACATATCTCAACACTCTCGTTCTATTCAGTTTGCGCTCTTAAAAATTGAAGAAAGAGAAGGTATGTAGGCATTAGTATGAGTTTTTAAAAAAAAGCGGAAATTGTATTTTATTGAGGTTATGTTATAGCTAAGCTCGAATCTATTACTTTTTTCGGGCAAATCAATTACGCAGATATCGTTAAGTAGTTTTGCTTGAAAGATAGAGCTTTTACATAAACCTATTACTAAATTGTAAAAATGGTTGTTTTTTGAGATAGCTAGAATCTCGTTGTTATTATTATTTTTGATTACAACATAAAATATGTATTTTTTATATAAACTTAGTAGCAATTTTAAGTAATAATTTTTTAGACTCATTTTAATCTCACTCTAGTGCTCCCTTTTGTCATTCATATACAAATCCTATTGTCAATATTACCAAAAAGAATAATATTGATCAAGTTCCAAAAAAACCGCTTGTAGATATAGAAATTGACCAGGGAAATAAGTACATAATTTCTAAATCGAATATCATAAAAAGTATAGCTATTAAGTAATATCGTACATTGAATTTACTTCTTGTGTCTTCAAAAGGCTGGAAGCCGCACTCATAAGCTGAATTTTTTTCTAAGTCAGATTCTTGATAAACTAGAAAATAAGATAAAAATATTAATAATGTTGATATTAGAAAAGCTCCAACAAAAAAAATTAATATGTATATATACTCTAAAGTCATTTTGAATTTTAATATTAAAAGAAATATTTATTACTTACTAACAATGACTGTTTGAATTTATCAATTCTATAAAAAATGTAAGCGGTAAGTTTTAAAAAATTGCTATTTAATTGTTTAAAATTAAGGTAAATTAACTTATTTATATACAAAAAATTAAAAACGGCGTTCATATACATATTTATGTCATTTAATATGTACTCTATTCTTGAAGAAAAGTCATTATTAATTAAATTGGAAATAAATTTTATTAAAAAATATAAAAATGCTGTAAATATAACTATAATGACCTTTTCTGAAATTAAATGTAGAAGATTATTTATTGTAAATAAGATAAAAAAAAAAATAAAGCTATATTGCATCTATATCTGTATTAGTTATTTCTGATAGAGTACTAGTTAAATAGTTGATTCTAGATGAGCAAATATTTTTATTTACGTATTTAAAGCTCTCCAGTTTCTTAGTCAATTTGAATAGCCCTATAAAAGAAAAGCCTTTTTTTAAAAAGCTTAGTAAATTGTTATAAAAAATTGAGTAAGTAGAATCAAACGAGTTGTGATTTAAAGTTTTATTCTTTAACTCATATTTTGAGTAATCAAACTTAAACACAAAAAAATACCAAATTTTATAAATTATGTTTCTTATTTTTAAGGTCTTAAATACTATTACAACAAAAAAGTTTGTGCAAATAAAATATAAAAGAAAGAAGAAAAGGGTTAATCAAAAATATTGGGTTGAGAATGATAACTTATCAAGTTGAGGCATAGAGTAATTATATCATATATTTAGTTTATAATAAACAATTAAAAACATTTAACAGGCATTTTTTCCACATTAAAAAGTATAAGTTTGAATTTGTGCACCGCCTTAAACCATACTAAAAAGTTACATATTTTTAAAAATAAAAAAAATTAAAAAGTAATAACTTATAAAAATAAATTATTCAATTATTCTATAGTCTTTTCGCTTTTTTCTTTCTCATCGAAGAAGAGAAGGGCTTTTTCTTTAATACGATAATCTTTAGTATAAATAAACCCATCTGCCTAAAACTCTTGTGTATTATTTTTGCGTTTCTCACATATCGACTTATCATGAATAACGTATATATGTATTTGATGTTCTTAATTCTGGCAGTTTTAGAAACTGCAGAAGAGACCTCTTTTAGAGTGTCCCAGGACCTTTTTTTTTTTTTAGTAGTTATTTTACAATCTCCGGCAGATTTAGATACAACAACCTCACCCTTCTTATTTGTTATGGTTATAAAAACGTTATTTTTTTTTTTTAAAAAAAATGCAAAATATTTTTTTCTGTCGGGATTTTTTTTTGAATTTATTATTCGTTCCCAATATAAATACCTAGGCTCTGGTCTTCTTAAAAAATTTTTTCGAGGAATATTCTTTTTGGAAGTATTTTTTAAATTTTTCATAGGTTAGATTTCTTTTTTTATATTAGTTCTAGACGTTTTGGAATTAGTATGTGTCCGTTGACCTCTAACCGGCAATTTAAGTATATGCCTCATTCCGGAATAATTCTTTATTTTCTTTTTTTTTTCAACGTTTAGAAATATTTTGTTTTTTTCTAATTCAAAAAAAAAATTGAGCTGATTCTTTAATTTAATAAAAATTTCTGGATTAATTAAGCTTTTTTTAAAATTTGACAATCCATTTAACAATTTTATTTTGTTTAAGGACTTTGAGTTAACGCCGTAAACTGAAGTTATTGAATTTAATAAATTTCCTTTATTATTTTGTGAAAACGTAATAAAATCTTTAAAGCTTTTCATTTCAAAAATATGCTTTATGCAAACCTTTGTTTTTTTCCTACTTTTAGCTTGGTAAACTTAAAATTTTTAAACTCAATAATTCCTTTTCCTTTATAAAAATTAATTTTTTTAATTGATTTTAGAGTAGAAGTAAAATCGTGTAATCTTTTGAGATTACTAGATAAAACATATATTTGGTTTTTTCTACAAAAAATTTTTAGATCTGGATGAATTTTAAAAACAAGATAATTACTATCTCCAATCAGTATAAATAGTTCATCACCAATAATAAAATTTTTATAACCTAATCCAATCATATAGATTTTTGAAAAATTGCACAAATAAGTAAAGTGTTGTAATTCAAGTAAATTTTTCAACTCTAACAAACCCTTACTATTTATATATTTGTGTTTATTTAAAAAAAGAGTTGACCATTTTTTCAATAAAAAACATTTATTAATCTCTTTTAAATTTAAATTAAAAATTTTTTGTAACATAATTTTATGATATTTTTATTAAAGCCTCTCCCCCAATATTGAAAAGTAAGACTTCCTCGTCAGTCATTAATCCTTTACTTGTAGAAATAATATAAAATCCAGAATCTTTTTTATCAATTTGCCTTTTTAATTCCTTTGATTTTAAATAAACTCTTCTACCTGGAGTAGAAATTACATAAATGTTTTTTATAACTGGTTTATTATTAATATATTTTAAAAGAACAGTTATAGTTTTACTATCGATAACTATAAAGCCCCTTATATATCCGAGTTTATACATTACCTTTAATATATTTAAGCACAATTTTGAATTTATAACATTGATTTTCAAAATCTTTGCTGTGTTTGCTACTTTAATTCTCATTACTAAATCACTTAATAAGTTCATTTTTTTACTTATTATATTTTTTTATTCCATTTATATAGTTATTAGAAGCCAATAACCTTAATTTTATTCGAGATAGTTTAAAGTAATTAAATAACGATCTATTTTTGTTTGTAATATAGCAACGATTTTTAATGCTAACATAAGAACTTTTTGTTTCAATAAGCTTATTGAAAGCTTGTTGTCTTATATAAGGAGGTAAATTTGTGTTATTAAATATAAATTTATATTGTATTTTCTGCGATTCAATACTATAGAATAATCTATATAGTTTTTTATTTTTTGTCTTTAAATATTTCATTTTTTTAATTTTTATAATTTTTTAATAAAAAAAGGTGGGAAAGATATTTAATTAAGTGAAAACCTCTATTTATTTTATCCAGACTAAATGTTACTTTAATATGAATTTTTTGATTCTTTCTAATATAATTTCTGAAAAAAAACTGCGGATTGTCGAGATAAATAACTACACTATTAGCTGTCGTATTAAACTTAATAGAGTTTTGATAATATATGTGGAAGAAATGTAAATAAAATTGAGAGATGTATCTAATGAAATTTGTTGTATTATAATTAGATAAATTAATATTAAAAATAATCCTTTTTAATATTTTTTTTTTTATATAATTAAAACCAACCCCTTTAATTAAGGGTTTCTGGTTTGTAATATATCATACAAGGTTATAAAGTTTAATTAACTTAAGATTTTTTTCTGACCCAAAGCTATTAAAGCTCGCCCTTAAATTTACCTTTAATTTATTGTTAGATAACTGATTGAAATTAAAAATATTATTTTGATTTATTAAGATCTTTTTTACTGTACCTGAATAAGTAGATTGAATCATTTTTTATAAAGTAACTTGCGCGAGAGAAATTATTTTATTAAATTTTAAGTCCGAGCGTATTTCGCGAAAAACAGGCCCTATTATTCGTGACCCTATAGGTAAAAAATATTTATTTATTAAAACAACCGAATTAGAGGATGATTTAAAATAAAAATTCCCCCACCTTTTACAGTATTTTTTAATTCTTAAAACCAAGGCGGTACATATTTGGCCTTTTTTGATCTCTTTGCTTTTTTTTATATTTTTTTTAACTATATTTTTTTTAACTACAACAGTAATCACGCCCCCTAAGCCGGCTCCATTTGCAGATGGTTTGGCTAAATGAATACATTTTACAAAAATAGCCCCAGAATTATCAACAACCTTTAAAACTGTCTGTACGTTTATCATATTTTTTTACCATAATGCATTTAGTAGGGAGTCTTAATATACAGTATTTAAGCGCTTTATTAACTAAACGCTCCTCCACCCCTTTTATTTCAAATAAAATACTCCCAGATTTTACAGGAAAAATTTTTAGTGCAGGAGAACCTTTACCTCTTCCCATTCGAACATCCCTAGGTTTTTGAGTCAAGGATCAAAACGGGTTGCATCTTATTATTAAAAAATTTTTTTTTTTTATTATTCTTTTGATGTTTTTAATAGCTGAATTTAAATGATTTGCTGTTAAATTCACTCTAGATTTTGCTTTTAAAGCAAATGACCCAGAGTATATAGAGTCGTAATAAAAATAATTGTTATTATATTTCAATTTAAAATATTTTTTATATTTCATAAATAGAGCTATTTTATATTTTTTAAATAATAAAATCAATAAGTTTACCTTTAATATTCCCCATCCTTACTCAAACCTTTACAGTACAAGAACTATATTTAAGAGCAATTGTTTTATAACTATAATCAAGTCTTGACTTTACGGAACTAAATCCCAAACTTCCGAAAGATTTTCAACTATAGGTAGTACGCTGTTTTCTAGAAAATCTACCCGAACATGTTATTTTGTAACCACGTATTATATTTCTTCTCATTAAACCTTTAAACAAAAAATTCACATTTTTTAATACTTCCCATACGGTATAAAATTGTCGTAAACGTATAAGGAAAAATTCGCTAATAATATTAGCATTAACGTTTTTTTTAGACAGCCCTAATATAAAAATATTTAATGCAGTAAAATTGCGAAAAAATTTATTTAAATGAAAATGCAGCAATGCTTTGAAATTACCCCAAAACGACCTTAAGACTTTGTTTTTTAAAAATGTAAACATAAACCTTTTTGAGTAAGAACTGACAGTCCTTTTCTTTAAAATTTTTAACTTTTTTGAAGAAAGCGCTGGTCTAAAGGAACTTAATCGGTATCTTTTACTAATTTTTTTAAAGAATTTTTTTCTTAATTTTAGAAAAACTTTATTTTTTCTAAAATTAAAGAAAAATAAGTCTAAAAGGCTATCGTGTACATATAAATATATATTAACTGAGTCAAAGTACCTTATTATTTTCGTGTTTAAAAATATTAAACCTAAGTGTACTGAGTTAAAATGTTTAATTAATATTTTTTTAAAAAAGTTATCTAACATAACGTCTTGCGTTAATAGATAAGAATAATTATTTTTATTATAAACGGATCAATTGTTGTTTCAATAACGTGTATTGTAAAGTCTATAAGACAAAGGATTTATGACGTGACCCATCTATTTTTTAGAAGATTTTTTAATTTTTTCTTTTTTTTTATGAATAGCTCCAATTTTGCGAGTAAATATAAATTCACCTATTTTTCGGCCTATCATACTTCTTTCTATCACCATCAATTTGTTTTCTTTACCAGTGTAGACCTTAAAAGTTTTTTTTAAATTAACATTTAATAATGTAGACGAGTTATCTAAAATTTTTTTATTTTTTATAAAATTACCTTTTCAAATTGAACGCATTTGATTAAAAAACTAAAATTTTTTTCTATGTCTAATAATCATAGGTGAAAAATACTTTTTGGTTGGTTTACCTTTGGTAATAACCCCTTTAGGGGTTACGGAAGGCCTACCTCCCGAAGTTTTTCCTTGACCTCCCCCATGAGGATGATCAACTGGATTCATAGCCACACCCCTAACAATCGGTAATCAACCCTTTTTACGGTAATAGCCAGCTTTGCCAAACCTTCTATACATATATTGAAAATTTGAAATTACTCCTACAGTGGCTAAACAGTTTGAAGGAAACTTCCTCATTTCACCCGATTTTAGTTTTAAAATACAATAACTCTTATATTTTGTTACCACAGTAGCATAGGTACCGGCCGCACGTATAAATTGAGCCCCTTTATTAATGGATAATTCTATAGAACTTATTCGCACACCAACAGGAATAGAAGATAAATTTGTTGAATTCCCTGATTTTATAGTAGTTTTTTCTGAATTAATAATAAAATCCCCTACATTTAACCCTTCAGTAGCTAAACAATAAGTTATTATACCATTTGAATAAGTTACCAAAGCAATTAAGGAATTGCGTTTAGGATCGTATTCAATCCTATTTATGAAACCAAACACATTTCATATATACTTTTTAAAATCTATAATTCGAACCTTCTTTTTACAACCACCGCCTCGATGACAGACAACTATTTTACCTTTATTATTTCTTCCGGATATTGAAATGGATCCGAAAGATAACCTTTTAAAACTATTTTTTTTGAATTTTAACTGCATTTTATATTGATTTTATATTGAACATAAATTTTTTAAAACCCAGATTTTAAAAATCTTAAAAAACGAGTATAGCTCTTGTTTTCAAAAATTAAAGAGTGATAATCTTTTCTAGCCTTTATTAAAGCGCCTTCACCATTTAACGAATCAACTAAATTGCTAAATAATTTTAAAGATAGGTTTTGCCCTATAGAGGATTTTATCATTCACCTTATTGCAACATTGTAACTTTTGTATATTGGCATTAAAATAGGTATTTTATACTTTCTTCCACTAATATACATAGTTTTGTAATTAACTAGTGGCCTTATAAGTTCAATTGATTCAAAATACCTCAATAAAAATTCGGTTCTATACTTAAATTTTAGTAAAGTATAGAACCGTATAGCTAAATTTATTGAAAGTTTTTTTTTTCCTCTAGAAATCAAAGATTGTATAAAAAAAACTATTACGTTAAGTTTGCCAATTCGGGAAGAGGTTATTTTTTTTATTATATACTTTTTCCTTCTAGGTCTAAAAACTCTTCTTTTCCTTTTTAGTATACGCTTTAACCTGCTGTATTTAACAAAATGCCTTAACATACGATAAAAATTATATTTTTTGTAAAAAAGGAATAAAAGCTTATAGTGTTTAACCTTTCTTATTTTCAAGGTACGTTTTAAAAACAAAAACATAAATTTTTTAAAACCTAGCTTTAATTTTTTTCTTCAAATCTTTGCCTTAAAACGCCGCCTAAATTTAAATAAATACTTTTTTAGTCTAATGGCATCAACTCGATTTCTCGAAAAAAAAAAACTATAATTTTTGACTAAATAAAGAGTTTTTAATTTTATTAAAAATCTTTTTCTTTCATAGATTGATAATTTTAGCTGTTTTTTATAAAAAAACCTTTTTCGTCTATAAAAATATTTTTTTTTGGACCTAGAGTAACGAGGTATAAAATAGTAAGATGACAAAGTAGATTTACTTTTTTTTTGTTGAATATCCATACTTAGATAATTTTTTCTTTCTGTCAAAGCTTTCTTTTCAGCTAAAATCATATTTACCCTTTATGAGGGTATACCTAACTCCAGGTAAATCAGGAGCTCTACCACCAGATACTAGAACTGACGAATATTCCTGTAAATTATGCCCTTGACCAGGTATATAAGCTATTATCATTCTACGAGTTGATAATCTCAATTTGGCAACTTTACGTTGTGCTGAATTCGGCTTTTTAGGCTTAACTATACGAAGCTTAACACAAACACCTTTTTTTTGAGGACAGCCTTGTAATGCTTTTACATTATTCGTATGAATCTTCTTGACTCGTGGCTTACGAAATATTTGATGGTAGGTTGGCATTTATATTTACTTTATTAATTATTTTAAAAAATAATAAAAATTTGTAATTCAATAACCTAATAAATTCTAACCTTAACAATTGCAATAAGTTAATTATTTTATCCTTTTTAAAAAAAAAAGATTTATTAAATACACTAAAAAAAGAGTTATTAACAATATTTTTGTCAATTTTAAAAAATGACCGAAATAAATTTGAACTGTTACCAATGTTTAAACTAGCGTTAAAATTACTAAAATCAGAGAATTTTTTGGAACCAAAAAAAAAAATATTTCCTTTAAAATTTAAATTGTTGTCGAAGAAGGGCAATAAAAATTTATTTTTCAATTTTAAAAGCTTTATAGAGAATAGCGCTGCAATTGATGATAATCTGTTTAAGGCGCTTGCATCATGGTTATAAAATACCAAAAATACACCAAATTTTAAGCTGTTAAAACTAAGCATAAAATTGATATTATTTAAGTTGTTCAGCAGCTTGTTGTAAAAAAACAAATTTGTGTTATTAATAATACCTAATAAATGATTGTTTATTTTTGATTTATTTAACAGCAAATTATCTGATAAAAAAAAAGTCTTAGATAAGTATATTCTTAATCTTGTATATATATTTTTATGAAAAGAAGTTATTGACAAGGTATTATTGACTAACGACTTTAAAACAACGAATTTATATACAGTTAACAAATTAACTGACTTCTTTTGCACTGATAAGGAGTTTAAAATACTAGAAATGTAAGGGGTATTGATAAAAATTTCAAAAGTCTTAATTTTAGTAATTTTAACTTTAGCAGGTATAGTAACATCAAAATTAATAAATTTAGCCTTTGATTCAAAATCATTTATAAAATCTTTTATATTAATACCATAAAGGCCTAAAATAGGGGTTAAAAATGATACCAAATTATTATGGTAACGTGGAATAAGGATAGTTATTTCCTTAAGGAATAGTTTATCGTAATCAAAATTAAAATTAAACTTCATTTTTTAATTCTTTTTAATAATAAATTTTACTTTTTGTTTTTTTTGATAAAAAATTGTTCACAGAAGAAAGGACTCGAACCTTTATCATTAACTTTGGAGGATAACATTTTACCTTTAAACTACTCCTGTAAATAAATGTTAAAATAAATCTCTAGAAAAATAATGTGAAATATAACCAGTCTCGGATGGAAATCCATCAAAAATAAGAGTTAGGGATATACTTATAAAGACTAATCCTATTGTTAACGGTACAAAAACCTTTCAGCCTAACCTCATTAACTGATCATATCTATACCGAGGTAATGTAGCTCGAACTCATATAAACGCAAATAAATATAAGTAAACCTTTAATATATAAACTATCGTATGATAAAATCACGTGAAGTAATAAAAATCCCGCCTTACAGCATAAAAAAATTCATCGACCTTGAAATATAAATCTAAATCTATGAATTTTAGAAAGAAATACAAATCAGGTAATGTTCAACCACCTAAAAACAAAATAGAAGCTACATGGCAAAGTAATATTATATTAGCATACTCAGATAAAAAGAACAAAGCAAACAAGACACTACTATGTTCGACGTTATAACCTGAAACTAACTCAGACTCAGCTTCTGCTAAATCAAATGGATGTCTGTTTGTTTCAGCTAACATAGCTATGAAAAAAAGGAAAAATTGAGCCCACAACACAAATCCGTACCAGACGTCCTTTTGAGCCCAAACTATTTTTAGAAAATTTAAAGAACCACTTAAAACTATAATGTTTATTATTATTATACCTATAACAACTTCATAAGCAATTACCTGGGCAATTGATCTCAAAGCGCCTAAAAATGCGTACCGTGAATTACTTGACCAACCAGCGACAATAATATTTAATGTGTTTAAAGAAGAAATCATAAATATATATAATACTCCAATATTAATATCAGAAACAACCGTGTAGTTATTAAAAGGAATAACAAACCAAGCACTTAAACTTAGTACTAGAAGAATAAAAGGTCCGCCAAAAAAAAGAAAGGAAGACGCATTTTGTGGAACTGGATTTTCTTTTAGTATAAGCTTTAAAGCATCAGCCAGTGGTTGGAGTATACCTAAAAATCCAGTTCAATTTGGCCCCCTTCTTTTTTGTATAGAAGCCAAAACCTTCCTTTCAAAAAGAGTTAGAAACGCAACAGTTAAAATAACATTTAATATTAAGTATAAAGATAACAAAACGAATAAAACAGTAAGGCTTGTCATTATTATTAACTTTTAAAATTAAAAAAGATTAAAAATATAATATTTATTTAGAAAAACCAAATATATTTGTTGTTATAAATTTAAAATAAGTTATAAAAAATGCGACTATATTATTATTATTTCTTTTTTTATAGTAATCGTTATTAGACAATAAAATAACGTTAGAACTAAATAAATTATAAGAAGAAATCTTCTTAAACATTTCATTTTCGTAAGATCTAATAACTTTGTTATTAACATTTGTTAAGAAACCTTTAATACCCGAATACATTAAAACAAACTGATTTTCAATAGGAATAGGGGTATACCTGTTTTGATTTAATAATTCTGTTAACATATTTCCTCTAGAAAGTAAATTCTTTGTTGTTTCATCTAAATCACTACCAAATTGAGCAAAACTTAAAGCCTCTCTATATTGAGCTAGTTCTAGTTTTAAAGAACCCGCTAATTTTTTGATAGCCAAAATTTGAGCAGCCGAACCAACCCTACTTACAGATAATCCAACATTTACAGCTGGCCTAATACCATTATAAAATAGATTAGTTTCAAGGAAAATTTGACCATCTGTGATTGAAATAACGTTAGTAGGAATATAGGCTGAGACGTCACCAGCTTGAGTTTCAACAACAGGTAATGCTGTTAAAGAACCTCCACCAAAATTTTTATTTAGTTTAGCGGCTCTTTCTAATAACCTAGAGTGCAGGTAAAATATATCACCAGGGTAAGCTTCACGACCAGGAGGTCTTCTAAGTAAAAGAGACATTTGACGGTAAGCGACGGCTTGTTTACTTAAATCATCATATATAATTAAGGCATGCATTCCATTATCTCTAAAGTACTCTCCAATTACACAGCCAGTATAAGGAGCTAAATACTGTAACGGTGCTGCCTCAGAGGCGGTAGCAGCAACAATTATGCTATACTCTAACGAATTAGTTTTTTCTAATAGAGTTACCAATTTACTAATAGAAGATCTCTTTTGCCCAATCGCCGTGTAAATACAGTATAAAGAATTTTTTTTATTTTTGCTGTTTTCATATTTTTGATTTAAGATAGCGTCAAGGCATATAGAAGTTTTACCAGTTTGACGATCACCAATAACTAGTTCTCTTTGTCCTCTACCTATTGGCACTAAACAATCAATAGCCTTAACACCTGTAATCATAGGTTCATTAACTGACTGTCTACTAATTATACCCGGAGCTTTAACTTCGACTTGTTTTAAAGTAGAATCAACAAAAGGGCCTTTATTATCAATTGGTTGACCTAAAGCGTTAACAACTCTACCTAATAAACCTTTTCCAACAGCTACACTAATAATGTTTCCAGTTCCTTCAACATATTCTCCCGGCTTAATTTTTGTTTCGTCACCAAAAAGGACAGCGGAGACAGATTCAGAATTTAAATTTAGCGCCATACCTTGAATATCATTTGAAAATTGAAGCATTTCACCAGCCTTTACATTAGAAAGTCCTTCAATTACCACAACACCATCGACAATACTTTTAATTACACCTATGTTGCTATCGTTTTTTAAATACTGTAAGAAAAGTTCATTTATATTTTGATTTTGTAATAGATTAGATTTTAAAAATTGATATTTTTTCATTTTATTCAAAAAAATTTTAGTTTATTACCATAAGTTGTAGCAATATCTTTGCTACAACTTACCAATGCCACGCAATACGACGCTTAAACCTCTTATACCATTTCTTATTAATAAATTGAAAGACTTTATCAGCTACTAGCTGCTTTAATTTTTCAATTTCCGCCTATTGAGCTTCAATTTTTGCTCATTGGACTTTCATTCCATATAACTCAGTTCTTCTTCCAGAAAGTATCTTTACACATAAAAATGGTTTATAAAAAAAAAATAACGCAAAATGATGTAATAACAACAAAATAAATTTACTGGGATAAAGCCAGGATGAAAAAATCTGCAATAAATACAACAAAATAAGTAATTAGTTCGGCTGAAATTATATTTTATTTATCATTATATTTGTCAGTCACTAACTGTTCGTACTGCTTTCAAAGTTCTACACTATTAAACCAACGATTTAAATACCTTTTTGTTGAGACATTTAACAATCGTCACAAAAGATAATATAAAGACAGATATAGCAATGAAAACGCAATACAAGCTTATAAAGCTCTTAATCACCCGCCAAATTAAAATTCATCGCCCAATAGCTAAAGAAACTGCCGGAAAAACACAAAAAGTGTAAAAAGAAAATTACGATAAAATATAATAAATTTTTATCCTTTAAGGGAAGTAACAAAATTTACTGCGATGATACCTCTTATTCTGTAAAATATTATCAATATAGCAAGGCCAATCGCTGCTTCCGCTCCAGCTAATGTTAATACGTAAAGTACAAACACTTGACCAAGTAAATCCTCCAACAAAACTGAAAAAATAGCAAAATTAAAATTGACTGCCAATAACATAAGTTCGATTGAAACAAGTATAATTATGATATTCTTTCTAGTTATAAATATTCCTAAAATACCAAAAAAGAACATGAAAAAAGAAAAAAATAATAAAAAAAATACACTAAAATTAGACATTTTTATTAAATACGCTCTTAAAACTATAAGCTTGCATCATAGGAACTATAACAGCTAAGCTAAAAAAGTAAAAAAAATAACCTAAAGTCAGTAATTGACCAATTAATAAATAAGGATCTTCAATTGGCTTAAAACCTATTCATCCTAATAAAACGCATACCGATAAAAAACTTCAAAATAAAACTACTTTTGAAACCTCAAAAAACGAACCCTTAAAAACTCTGTTAGTTATAAACGGGAGTAAAAAAAGTACTATTAATGCTAAAGCTAAAGTTATAACACCACCCAATTTATTTGGAATAGACCTTAAAATCGCATAAAAAGGTAAAAAATATCATTCAGGAACAATATGAGTAGGTGTAACCAAAGGATTAGCAGGAACATTATTTATAGGGTCAATAATGCTATCAGGTTTAAAAAAGACAGCATAACAAAAAATTATAAGAAAAAAAATTATTCCTAATAAATCCTTAAATATGAAATACGGATGAAAAGGAACTTTATTAGAAACTGTTAAAGCTATATTCAATGGATTACTCGAACCACTTTCGTGTAAAACGGCTACATGAATTAAAGATAGAAGAGCTATTACAAAAGGTAATAAATAATGTAAACTAAAAAATCTATTCAAAGTGGCGTTATCAACTGAATAACCTCCTCACAACCATATAACTATGTATTCACCGATTATGGGAATAGCAGAAAAAAGGCTAGTTATAACTGTTGCGGCTCAAAAACTCATTTGACCTCAAGGCAAAACGTAACCTAAAAAAGCCGTCAATATCATAACAATTAGTATGGTAACACCTAAATTCCAAAGCAGTTCTCTAGGAGTTATATAGGAATTATAATATAATCCCCTAAAAATATGAATATAAACACAAATAAAGAAAAATGAAGCACCATTTGCATGAATATATCTAATAAGTCAACCATAATTCACATCACGCATGATATACTGAACACTTGAAAATGCATTTTCTATATTTGGAACGTAAAACATAGCTAAAAATATCCCGGTAACTATTTGTATTCCTAAACAAAAAGCTGCTAAAACACCAAAATTTCATAAATAACTTATGTTAGGAGGAGCCGGATAATCTATTAAAAAACTATTTACAATATTTAATAAAGGGTACTTTTTTATAAACCTCATATTTCTAAATTTTTTTAAACTGGTAGGGACAGGATTCGAACCTGTGAAGTCAATGACAATAGGTTTACAGCCTATTCCCTTTAACCGAACTTGGATACCCTACTTAAAACAATGAAAGGATGGAAAACTAAATAAATAATATTAAGAATGCCATAACTAGAGCTAATAAACCAATAGCTTCAGTTAATGCAAAACCAATAAGAGCGTAACTAAATAATTCTTTTTGTAAATTAGGGTTTCTAGAAAAAGCTAATATAAGGCAACCAAAAACTATACCTACTCCAGCACCAGCACCAATTAATCCAGAAGTAGCTAAACCAGAACCAATCATTTTAGAACTTTGTAAAATAATTTCTAAACTTTTCATAGGTTAAACTTTTTTTTTAAATAAAAATGGTTATACACTGAAACTGATTCTGAAAAGTATGATTAAATTAATTAAAAATAAAAAAACAAAAAAATACTGTAACGCATACAGACTGGACTGTTATTATAAAGGTAAGTTAGCCAAAATTGGAAATTACGACCAAAAAAATAACTTTCTAAAATTAAATTTAGAAAAATATATAACAGTTTTAGGAGCAGGCGAAAAACCAAGCGAAAGAGTATCTAGACTTATAAATAAAGTTATGCATTTTAACAATAAGTCTAAAAAAGTTAAAATACAATTTAATGACTATGCAAAAAAATAAAAATATATATAAAAAAATTAAACCAGGATTAATAATTAGCATAAAATATCTTTTGATAAAAGAGGATGAACTTAAAATACTAAGTTTTATCGGATTATGTATATATAAAAAAAAGAACAGCTCGATTTTATTAAAAAATTTAATAAAAAAGGAATCAGTTAATCTGCTGATTCAACTCAACTCACCTCTTATTTTAAAAATAAATTTAATACAAAAATATAAAAAAAAATTCAAACTGAGTAAACTATACTACAAAAATAAATAAATAAAACTGATCGTTATTGGAATCGAACCAATACTCCTTAAGGAAATAGGTTTTAAGCCCATCGCGTCTACCAATTCCGCCAAACGGTTTATTGAGGAGGTGAATAACGGGACTCGAACCCGTATTTACAACTTCACAAGTTGCCACTTTACCCTTAAGTTATATCCACAAAAATCAACTAACCTTTAAACTTGTTAAAAACTATATTAAAACACCTATTAAGCTTATAACAAGCCGTAAGTATTTTTTTTGATGCTTTAAATTAGATTTATTAACTTTTAAAATAGCCAAAAATAAGCTATTCAAATAATAATTTAAACTCAAATTATTAAAAGTTTTTAATTTTGAAATAATTTTTAAGTTTAAAATGAAATAAAATAAAAGTTTAGAAAAGTTTAGACTTTTATCTTTTACCAGAAAACTAAAATAGAAACTTAAATAATTTTTGTTTTTAAAAAAATGATTAAAAGACTTTAATTTTCGAGTAAAAGAAAATAAAAAAGAAGAAGAAGCAAAATACCTTGCATAAAAACAGCTTTTAGCCACTAGCAAGTAAAGCATAAATAATGACTTTATGCTTTTAGAATTACCGGGTAGGGGAAAAAATAGATTAGAGGGATTATCAGTAGTATCGACTAAAGCCATAGACGGTATATTGATAATAAAGGCTTCATTTATTGCATAAAAGTTATTAGGCACATTAGGGCTAATAATTAAATGCGGGAATTGGAAAGGTCTTATAGCTTTAACATATTTGAAATTTGATAACAACCCCTTGTATCACTTAAAATTGTAAAAATAAATTTCTCGGAAATTTTTATTAAGCCAAACCATAAGCTCATTCTTATAGAAAATGGAAAAGTTCTCATTTACTAATCAAACCGAAGATTTTTTAAAAAAAAGATCTAACATTAAATAAAAACCCTTTTTTAATAATGAATAAGTATAATTTAAATTAAACAAATTACTAAACCTATAACTACCAAGCAAAAAATAATTAATTTTTGAATTTCAAGTAGACGAGTAATAACCTAAAAATAAATCAGACGAAACTAATTGATTTATAGTAAAATTAGATTTAAGTCTAAACATACCTTATATATATAAATATAAAGTTAAATTATAAATAACTTTAAAAAAAAAGTTAGGATTTATAAAAAATATACAATTTATGAAAGTTAAAAAAGATATAACTGTAGCATCTGTAAAGGATATAGGAAATAAAAATATTTTGGCTACTCCCCTGTTAAAATACATCAACTTAACTAATCTTATGTAGTAAAAAACACTAACTGCACTAAAAACTACAAATATAATACTGACCCAAAATAAATTTAGTTTTAAAGTAAAATAAAATAAAAACATTTTAGAATAAAAACCTAAAAGAGGAGGAATACCTGCAATAGAGAATAACATAATAAAAATCGAAAATGATAAGTAAGGATTAGTTTCTAATAAATTCGACAAATAAGTAATTTTTTTTAACAAAAAACCGGTTGATCTATCCCTTAAAGAAATAAATGTATAAAATATGCCAATCATTATAAAGAGGTAGGAAAGTAAATAGAAGATTGTAATATAAATTCCTGTAAAATCAAAAAATGAAAACGCCAAGAACAAATAACCAGTATTGGTTATCATGCTATAAGTCAATAAACGTTTCACCTTGAACTGATAAATTGCGGCTATAGAACCTCAAATTATTGAAATAACGGATGAAATTAAGAATACAAGTTGTAACCAAAAAAATAAGCTATAAAATACGAAATAATAAAGCTTTAATAAAATCAACATTAGAGCCAATTTAGGTAAAGTTGATAAATAAGCGGTAACAATAAATGGAGCCCCTTCGTAAACGTCAGGCATTCACATGTGGAAAGGGGAAACACCAAATTTAAAAAGCAAGCCGACTGTAACAAGAAATACACCTAAAACAAATCCAGTGAAAACCAATTTGTTTAATACAAATAAATCAAGTATTGATGACGAAAAAACTTCCAAATCATAAAAAGATAATAAACCTGTGAAACCGTAAATCAAAGAGATACCAAATAACATAAGTCCCGATGAAAAACAGCCTAGTATAAAATATTTTAAGCCAGCTTCAGTAGAAAAAGATGAAACCTGTTTAGATGACACAAGTATGTAAAAAGACAAACTCTGTAGCTCTATAATGAAAAAAAATGAAATTAAATCATTCGAATTTACCAGAAGCACTGTACTAAAAATAGATAAAAGAATAACTATAAAAAACTCAAAATCATAATTCTTAACATTAGATATATAAGTAGATAACAAAGGTAAGAAGACAACAAAACCTAAAATTATTAAAAATTTGAAAAAAACCGCAAAACCATCACTACAATAAAATCCGTTAAAAATAGCAAAACTAAAATTATTATTTAGTAAAATTAAAACAGATATGAGCAAAGAGAATAAAGATAAGTTAACTAAAGGATTTAATGAGCTATAATATTGATATTTGCGCTTTTGATTAAAAATTATGACAAAAAAAATAAGAAGAAATATTAAAAAAAAAAGGAAGTATATCTCAAATAAAAAGAAAAATAAATCATTAAAAAATAGCCCAAACGTATTAAAGAGAGATATATTAGAAGAAACAACTGAATTTAATGAAAACATAACTATTTAAACATTAAAAATGTATATGTTGAGGACTCAAGTACAGATACTATCGAATTTGCCTTAATACCAAAGAAAACACTTATAAAACAAAATATAAATCCGACAACAAACTCTTTTTTTGAAAAATCTGAAAAATTTATAAAATAAGTATTCTTTAAAACATTAAAGATGACCCTATTGTACAACCATATCGAGTAAACAGCAGTTAATATAATACTAAAGGTAGATATAAGTGCAGCGAAATAGTTATTTTCAAAAACACCAACTAATATTAAAAATTCTCCAACAAAACTACTTGTACCAGGAAAACTAATATTCGATAAAATTAAAATAAAAAAACATAGACTAAATAAAGGCATAACTGACACTAAACCACTGTAATACCTTAAAATTCTTGTTTTATATCGATCATATATACAACCAATACAAAAAAAAAGGCCACTAGAAACTATACCGTGACTTAACATTAAAAATACACTCCCTAAGACACCTTGAAGATTCGAACTAAATAAACCTAAAATAACGAAGCTCATATGACTAACAGAAGCGTAAGCTATAACTTTTTTTAAATCAACTTGTCTAATTGTGCTACAACACGTATATATTATACCGATTAAGCACAGCGTATAGACGAAAGGCAAAAAAAAATACGTGGCATCACAAAAAACAGGAATTACAAATCTCAACAAACCATAAGTACCTAATTTCAGTAACACACCCGCTAATATAACAGACCCAACTGTTGGTGCTTCAACATGAGCTTCAGGTAATCAAATGTGAAACGGAAATAAAGGAACTTTTACACAAAAAGCTAAAAAAAACGAAACCCATAGAATAAGTTGCCTATAAAAGGTAAAATTAGTGGAATATAAGACCCGTACATCCGTAGATTGTACGTTAGAATAAATCACTAGAAGTCCTAATAACATAAAAAGGGAACCTATTAAAGTATAAAAAAAGAACTGATAAACAGCATGGATTTTTCTTTGTCTCGAACCTCAAACCCCTATTAAAATGAACATAGGTATAAGTATACTTTCAAAAAATACATAAAAAAATAACAAATCAAGCACACAAAATATATTAAAAAGTATGAAAGTTATAAAAACTAAACATGTAATAAAACTAGTATACTTATACTTTATGCTATTTCAACTAATTAATATACACAATGGAGTAAGTAAAAAGGTCAAAACCAAAAACATCAAAGAAATATTGTCTATACCAATTACAAAATAAAAATTAAACATTTCTAACCATTTAAAATAAAGCAAAAAGTTAAAGGCTTCAAAATTTAAATAATAATTTTGATAATCGATAAAAATTCAAAAAACTAAGATTATTATAAACTGAAAAATAGAGAAAAGTAAAGATAACTTTTTTATCAATCTTAAACGTAAACTTGAATTTTTTAAAAAAATAGACAAAAAAAATAAACTAATAATCCACAATAAAAAAGAAAAAAATAATAAATAATATAGTAAAAACTGCATAAAATAAATCTCTAACTAAATCTAAATTGGATAAAAGAGCTTTTTTTATTTAAAAAAGCTTTCCATACCAGATCCTCAGCAATATATTGAAAGAAATAAAAATATTCAGACAACGTCAACGAAATGTCAATACCAAATAGCAGCTTCATAACCAAAATGATGATTATATATAAAATGTAGATCAATCAATCTAAAAAAACATACAATTAAAAATAAAGTACCAATTATAACATGTAAACCATGTAAACCAGTTGTCATATAAAATGTGGACCCATAAACACCATCGTATATATAAAATGTCGCTTTATAATACTCATACCCCTGCCATACTGTGAATTCTAAACCTAAAAATATAGTAAGAAACAGAGCAAACGCGCAAATAATATAATTATCAAGGAAAATTGAAAAAGATCTCTCCTTATCATCAGAAGAAAGAAAAAACTTTTGTCAAGATTTATCCCTTATAATATGATGACTTCAAGTAACAGTCAAACCCGATAACAATAAAATTAAAGTATTGAGCAGAGGTATTTTTAAAGGATTCAACACGTTTATACCTAAAGGGGGCCAAACTGAACCTAAAACTATGCTTGGAGATAAACTTGCATGAAAAAAAGCTCAAAAAAAAGAAAAGAAAAACATTACTTCAGAAATTATAAATAAAATTACCCCTAATCTTAAACCCTGCTGAACTTTTTTTGTATGATAACCACTAAAAGTACTTTCTCTAATAACGTCTCTTCATCATACAAACATCATTAATAAGATCAATAAAAAACCGGTTAACGATAATAAGCTACCGTAATAATAGTTATGCATGTGCATGACTAAACCAAAAGTAAACATTAAAGCTGCAATTGATGAATACAAAGGTCATGGACTTCTTGTAACTATATGAAAACTATGCTTTTGGTTACCGGCAAAATGAACTCTACAATTATGGTACCATCACTTGTTACCTAAATCAATTAATCTTATGTCATTATTATAACTATTAAATTTACTTAGAAAATCATTGTAATTTAATTTCATAATTTTAAAATATTCTTAAATTACTCCCATAACATGATGGGGATGTAGAAAGTGTTGTACACAAAATTTGCGGTGAACCGGAATTTTAAGATTTAAAAAAGTTGTAATTTTTAGATTTGAAACGAGCATATGAAAGTGACATAATTTTTGAATTACGAGTAATAGAATTACCTAAATAAAAATTATTAAATCTGGAACTTATGCTACTAAAAACGAAGTTATTAAATTGGTTTGGATTATAAAATGAAAAATTAAAGGTTAAACTTGAATTTTTATAAAGCACAAAAGGAGAAGATTTAGAAATTAATGAAATTAACTCAAAACTACTAGTCAAAGTAAACTTATCAAAGCCCAAATAATGAATAAGAGCATTTACTATTTTTCAATCATCACGAGAATTACCTACATTAAATAAGACTTTTTTGGTTTTTTGAAGAATTCCTAAAAAGTTTACATATAGTGAGTTTTTTTCAATGAAAGAGGTAGAAGGGAGTATTAGATTAGAATATAAAGCAGAAACGTCCCCATGGTGGCCTTGATAAATACTAAAGCTTTTTCCGATAACATCAACAAATTTAATTTTATCATCATAGTTCACTAAATAGTTGATTGCGTAACTATTTAGTGAACTATCAAAACCGCAGTAATTTAGTTCTTTTGAAGCGTAAGAAGAATCCGAAATATAATTTATCCCTACCCATTCAGAGGAAATAAGGTTAGTGTACCTTGAAACAGTACTTAAATCATAACTAAACAAATCAGAATTAAACAAAATGATAGGTTTTTTTGTAGACGTTTTTACTAATTTTGAATCAAACCAATGTAAACCTTCAAATATATTTAAAATAGATTTGTAATTAGTAGAAATGTGTTTAACAAAAAAAGTAAAGTTTGAGTAATATCCTATGTTATATATAAATAACGACTTTTTGATACAAGCCTGTCTAATTTTTGAATTCAAAATAGGAAGAGAAATTCTGAGATTTAAACCTACTATTAATAAAAGGTCAGCGTCTGCAATAGAGTTAAGAGGGGTATTAAATGTATAGGATAAACGACTATCCAACAAATAATTTTTATATGAGTTATCAGTACCAATAAAAGACATAATCTTTTTTAAAATAAAGATGGTCTCAATATCACAAAGATTGCCAAAATAATTCCTTAAAGGTAAATTTGATAAATTATTTTTAATAATTAAATTTAAAAAAAAATTTTTTAAAAACGAGAACGACCTTTTTCAACTAACCTTTAAAAAACTACCTCCTACCATAAGCATAGGATCAAATAGGCGTTGTCTACGAAATGCATCGTATGAAAATCTAATTCTATCACTTATTCAATCATCGTTTATCTTTTCATTTATCCTAGGAAGCACTCTCATAATTTTTGTACCCCTTACGTCAACACGTATATTACTATGCATTGAGTCTAAAACGTCAATAGTATTATAAGTCCTTAGTTCTCACGGCCTGGAGGTAAAAGCAAATGGCTTGGACGTCAAAGCGCCAACAGGACATAAGTCTATTATATTACCCGACAATTCATTACTCATCAAATTTTCAACATAAAAACCTATCTCCATTTTTGCGCCTCTACCTGTTACACCTAAAATGCTGGTACCAGCAATTTCGTTACTAAATCTAACACATCTGGTACAATGAATACATCTATTCATAATTGTTTTAATAAGTGGTCCACAATCTTTGTCCTCTACCGACCTCTTAAATTCATAGAATCTACCCCTATCACTACCAAAAACTAATGATTGATCTTGCAAATCGCACTCGCCACCTTGATCACAAATTGGGCAGTCTAAAGGGTGATTCGCCAATAAAAACTCTAAAACAGATTCACGAGCCTTTTTAACTTTTATAGTATTTGTATAAATTGACATAGAATTAGTAACATTTATAGCACATGATGCTAAAGGTTTAACTTGTTTTAAATCCTCTACCAAACACATACGGCAATTACCGGCGATAGCTAATTTTTCATGAAAACAAAACCTAGGAATATCAATTTTATTCTTTAAAGATGCCTGAATTAATGTAAGTTTATTGTCTATTGTGTATTGAAAATCATTTATCTTAAATGAAATAATGGTCATGGTTTAATTTTTTCGAAAATTTAAAAAAAATACAATTGAAACAATTAAGACTATTAAATCGAAATTTAAAACCTCAACTAAAAAAAAGTAGCTGAAAATTACCTTTATGAAAAAAATAATAAAGATAATTATAGCAAATATATAGTTATACATGTAACCGGTCTGTAAATAACTAAAAACACCAGAAAAATAAGAAACGACTCTAACTATGCTAAGTGGTCCAAAAAATTCGATAACACCCCTATCTATTAACTTAAAGGTTAATAAATAAAACAAGTTTAAAAGTTTGAAAACAAATAAGTTGTTGTAAATTAAATCAAAATATCATTTTTTAACCAAAAAGAAATATAATAAGTTAAAAAACTTGTTAAAAATAGTAACATAAGTAAAACGATAAAAAATGTAATAAACAAAAAAAGAAGAGATCATACCGGCTATACTAAAGACTAATGGTATAAGCTTGTAATAAAAATCAATAAACTCAGCAGATAGTATATCAGTATTAAAATATAGCTGAAAAATGGCATTTCCTCAAAAATTTGTACCTAAACCAATAAATAGATCTTTAAAAACAAAACCTACAAATATACTTATAAGTCCTAAGAAGCCTAAAACGTAAGATATATAAGAATAAGACTCGTGAGATACGGAAACAGATTTACCATAAGAATTTGGACTCGAAAAAAATACTAAATAAACTAACCTTATTGAATAAAAAGAGGTAATAAAAGCAGCTACAACCCCTAATCAATAAATAAAATAACTGTTTATACTAAATTTGCTAAAAGCAACCTCAAGGATTACTTCCTTTGAATAAAAACCAGTAAGAAATGGAAAACCTGTTAAAGATAAAGAACCCACGACTATTGCAACATAAGTTAAAGGTAACAATTTCACCATACCACCCATTTTACGCATATCCTGCTCATCTAATAAAGCATGAATAACAGAACCGGCGCCCAAAAAAAGTAAAGCTTTAAAAAAGCCATGATTAAAAAGATGAAATAAGCCTACAGAATAACTTGACATTCCACACGCAAAAAACATATACCCCAATTGGCTACACGTGGAATAAGCAATAACCTTTTTTATGTCATATTGCACCAAACCAGCTGTACCGGCAAAAAGAGCAGTTAAGCCTCCAATTAAAGCGGTAAAGAATAAAACATTAGAACTGTACTCCATTAAAGGTGAAGTTCGTATTAGAACAAATACACCAGCCGTAACCATAGTGGCTGCATGTATTAAAGCAGAAACAGGAGTTGGGCCCTCCATTGCGTCTGGTAATCAAGTATGTAACCCCAACTGAGCTGATTTGCCTATTGCCCCAAGAAATAAAAAAAAACAAATTAAGTCAACCACATTAAAACAAAAATTTAATATATTAAGCTGTATGGATAATAAGTCTACTAAATGTACTAATGAGAAAATAACACCAAAGTCGAAGCTCTTGAAAAAAAAGAAGATTATTAATAAAGCAAAATAAATACCAAAATCACCAAATCTATTAACTATTATTGCCTTCATGGCAGACTTATTAGCCTGTAACCTAGTATATCAAAAATTGATCAGTAAATACGAGGATAACCCAACACCTTCCCAACCTAAAAATAGCTGTACAAAATTACCGGCGGTAACTAACATCAACATAAAAAATGTGAATAATGACAAATAAGATAAAAACCTTATAATATATGGGTCACCATTCATGTAATCCATCGAATATAGATGGACCAAAAACGATATAAAAACAACTAAAACTATCATTGTACAAGTTATACTGTCAAACAAAAATGTCCAATCTAATCTTAAAAGCCCTAGATGAAATCAGTTACCAAGATCTAAGTAACAAACATATTTATTTATACCAACTTCGTAAAACAAAAAAAACGATATCAACGTTAGCAAAAACATATTAAATATAAAAAAAAACTTTATTAATTTACCAACCATTTTACCAAATAAACATGCTATTAAAAAATTTACTAAAGGTAAAATCAACACCAATAAATACATAACTATATTGTAATCATTAATATTTCAAAACTACTGATGATTTTAAATCTCTAAGAGTTTGATTAAATATAAGTTGCCTTTTTACATTAATATTCTGATTTAAAACTAAAACTATGGAACCTACCATCGCTAAAAGTAAAATTAAGCCCACAACAACAAATATAAAAAACGTATATGTATATATTATTCAACCTAAAAGCTCTGTATTGGTAAATTCAGTAGAAAATACTAAATAATCTACATAATTAGAAAAATCACCACCTACAAAATTAAAATAGCTGCTAGTATAGAATACTGAATAGCTAGTAGGAAATGGGCTAATAAAGTAATTAATAGAGCCACTAACAGATTTATTAGCGTGCACCCCGTTTAAATAGGAATAGCTAAGGGAAGAAAACTGTTCTTCAGGCAAAAAAGTTAATTGTTTTAATAAATATAAATCAGCAAAATTAAAAAAAAGAGAAAAATCCTCAAATGAGAAGCCAAAAGTTAGATACAAAATTTGTAAAATAAAAATACTGCTAATAAATAGACCAACTGGAACATATTTTCAAAAAGTTTCATCAAGCTCTAGAACTTTTATATTTAACATCATTACAACAAATAAAAATAATACGGCTATTGCACCAACGTAAACTATTAAAAACGTTATAGCTATAAATTCGATACCCATAATTAATAGAACAAACGTTACGCAGCAAAATACCATAATTAAATATAAAATAGAATGTATCGGATTTTTGGAAACTATAATCAGCAAACTAAACAGCAAAGATAAAACACAAAAAAGAATTAATAAATAATTTAAAATCATTTTTTTATATTATTAAAAAATTTATAATGAATGGGTAGGAATGGAATCGAACCACCGACCTATGGTTTTTCAGACCATCGCTCTACCACTGAGCTACCTAAAAATAAAAAAAGCGGTTTTAATGATTATTAACAGAAAGAAAACTGGTGTATAAATCAAACGAAACCGGCTTAGTTAAAGAAGCAAATGAAGGTGGCCTTATAACCATTCCGACTAAAAGTTTATAATCCAATTCAATGAAATCTGGAAAATTTAAAATAACCTTTCTTTTTAAAAGCCTAGACTTTAATGAAAAATACATTAATTTGCTATACTTTTTGTTTATAGAGACAATCTCCCCTAGTTGCAATATTCGTAGTGGATTAGTGACCATAATATTGTTTATCATGACGTTGCCATTCTCTATAAACTTCTTTATAAAGTAGATTGAATTAATTAAATTAGATCTCAAAACAAAGCTTTCTAAACGTCTTTCTAATAAAGAAAACAAAAAAAACTCATTTTCTCCCCAAAACCTAGCAGTTTTTTTATAAAAATTAACAAAAGAAGACACTTTCTTAAAACCTAAAAACAAAGACACTTTTTTATAATAAATTTTTTTTAAACCAAAATTAGACCACTTTTTAATTTTCTTTTGGGGAGAGGCTACATGAACGGAGTAAAAAAAAGACTTATTATTTTTTAAATTAAACTTTTTTTTAATCAAAAAAGATAAAGTGTTTAAATACAAAAACCGTTTTCTTAAACTTATCTCAATAGGTGAAGAAATATTAATTGATTTCGTAGATCTGAAAAGATAAATTGGAGGAATTCGAAGGAAATTGAAGTTTTTCTTACCTAGAGGGGAGATTATACTAGAATTTATAAAAAGTAATGACTTAAAAGAAGCTAAACACTTTAAGTTGAACTTTTTAGGCTTTTTAAAATGTGATTTAGAAGTTTTACCTTTTATACTAGCTTTCTGGGTTTTTTTTATAAAAAAGATATTTTTATTCCTGCGGGAGTAGTATTTTCACTTAAATTTAAATTTATTAAATCTTTTCTTTTTTAGTTTAAAAATTTTTCTGTTAATAAGCGCAGTAGCATTTTTGATGTTAAAATACAACAATCTAGAATTTTTTCTGGCTAACTTGTTTAAAAATATAGCTCTTCTTAAATTTTTTAGAAAACCCTTTCTGTAATAAGAAAATTTTGATCTGATTTTTATATATCTACGAATTATTTTGTGTTTATAATTCATGAGAACTGATTTCTTGTTATAAGAAAATCTATCAGAAAGGACCAACTTACCTCAAATCTCGTCTTTATATTTTTTGTAGAATTTATGTTTATAAAACTTATGCATAATTTAGTATAATATATAATAAATTTAAAAAAGAAAAATAAACTCCCTGAGAAACTGCCCTTTTTTTCAATTTATAAATTAAATCAAAGAGCTCATAATAATTTTTACCGAATGGGTTCGAAATGAGTCCAGGTAACCTTATTATATTTTAAAAAAAATTTTGTGTAAATAAGTGATAAGAAATTAAATCAAACACTACTTGATGCTGATCTCCTTCTCGCTCAATATCTTCTTCAAATGATCGATCTCAGCGCGTTGAGCTTGAATTTCGACCTTTTGCTCAGTTAAGCGTTGCTCAAGTGAAGCCTCACGCTCTGTTCACCCAGCTTCCCACTCATTATAAAACCGATGCATCCTTACGTAATTTAATCTACCGTCGCTGTTGATAAAAAGAGATTTATCAAAACCAGCTTCTTCGAGAATTTTCATTTTTTCCCTTGCACCAATATTTTCAGTATATCAACCGTACTTGGAACGGTCATACGCTCTACCGGTATAAGTTACCTCTCCGGTTAAGGTTGATATACCAACATCCGCACTAAATGCGGATGTTACAACAGCACTCGTGCCAATTGCCAAATACCAGGCTACTTTATAGCCTCCCGTAAAAGCGGCAGAAGCGCCCTTTCGAGAAGAATAATGTCTGATTAAAATTTTGTTGATTACAGGTTTTTGACAGATTTTTTCAAAAAAGGCGGGGGTTCAAGCAACAAGTTATCTGGAAATGGATAAAGATAAAACAAACAAAATGGGCAATGAATTATTTGAGCCGGATAACAACACCACAAAAATCGAAGAAATAATCATACTCCATCAGCTAATACGCCTTACAGTAAATAAATACTGTATATCATGTTTCAAAATTACGTGTTTTTGATAAGTTCTTCACCTTTCGGAATTCCTTATCGATCTTTCACCAAAACCACGCACCTGCACATATCGTAGAGCTATAAGAATTAACGATCCTATAAAAGGAAAAGCCACGCTATAGTAATAGAGTTCTAAGTACTGCCATTGACTAAAGTATCACATATAAAATAAACGTGTCGCTGCTAAAGAAAAGGTACCTCACAAAATAAATAAACTAAAAGCCAAAATCGATGAAGTAATTTTAGCCTTAAACCACAAAAAAAATTTATATAGCGTACTACTCTCTAGTCAATTAATAAATTTAGAATTTTTTATTAAATTAAATAGTTTAGTAAAAAAAACTTCCGTAAAAAATTTCACTTTCTGTGTTATTTAATTTGTTACAAATCCGCTGGGTTAAAGTTTTTAAAATATATATAGATATAGTTATAGAAATGAACAGGATTAACTACGTAAACTTCAATTGGCATAAAAGCGTGATTAACACCACACAACTCACTGCATTGGCCGTAAAAAGTACCTGTGTTTTTTAAATATAACGAGGTTTGATTTAGTCTACCTGGGACAGCATCAACCTTAACACCAAATGAAGGAACAGCTCAGCTGTGTAAAACGTCAGAAGATGTTATCAATAATCTGATATGAGTGTTTTTAGGAAGAAATAGTGGCATATCAGTTTTTAATAACCTTAAATCACCTAAATTTAGCTCCGCTTCATGAACCATATAGCTATCGAATTTTATAGTAGTTTCTGGAATAACGACAGCGTCGAATAGTTTATCATATACAGATTGATGAGGCTTCATGAAACCCATGTCCTTATATAGCATCTCTCAAGTAGCAATTTCATTAGGTGTAGGATAATCAGTCAGCTTATTAGCGTATACAACTGAATAATCAGAGTATTCATAACTTCAATACCACTGATGACCTATTACCTTTATAGTTAAAACAGGGTCGATGATTTCATCCATTGCGTATAAGAGAGCAAATGAAGGAATAGCAATAAATAATAAAACGAAAGCCGGTAAAATAGTTCAAATTATTTCTATCGTAGTACCGTGATTAATATTATAAGTCCTGTTTAAAACGCTAGAAGCTAGTTTTTCTTTATATGAAGATATAAGCGAAGAAAAGCCGTTTAAATTTCGTGCGTCAATTCAGTCATTGTTTAGTGCTCCATAATAAAATTTAACATAAGTAGAATAAAGCAGATAACCTACAATAAATATAATTACAGCTAAAAAGAACAATATATGATCATGAAGCTTTATAATACCGTAAGCTATAGGAGTAATAGGATCTTGCGGGCTTATTTTTCAAAAATTTGTGTGATCGCTAACGCAAAAAACATCAAATTGAAATAGTAAAACCAATATAACACTTGCAATTAGTAAAAATAAAGATAAAAAAGACTTAAAGTAAAAATTCGAATTCACTCTGACAATAGGACGAGCGGAATCGATCTTTTCTACAAAAGCGTGTAGCTTTTTAACAAAGGTAGGATTGACGTTGTTGTTAAAAGCTAAATAGATTAAATAAAAAAAGACTAGAACGCTTACAGACGAGATGATTGAGCCAAAAGATGATAAAATATTTCAGTAATAATAATTATCAGGATAATCAGGAATCCTTCTAGGCATACCAGCAAGTCCCACAAAGTGCATTGGAAAAAAAGTAAGATTTACTCCAATAAACATTAATCAAAAGTGAACGTTACCGTACAACTCGTTATAAGTATAACCAGATATTTTTCAAAATCAGTAATAAAAACCAGCAAAAAAAGCAAAAACTGCACCCATTGATAGAACATAATGAAAATGAGCCACAACATAATATGTATCATGTAACATAATATCTAGGCCAGCATTTGATAGAACTATACCAGTTAAACCGCCGATAGTAAATAAAACTAGAAAACCAATTACAAACAACAGCGGAGTTTTTTTAACAATTTGACCACCCCAAAGTGTAGCTATTCAACTAAATATTTTTATACCTGTCGGAACAGCAATCATCATGGTAGCAGCAGTGAAGTAGGCACGAGTATCAACATCTAATCCAACTGTATACATATGATGAGCCCAAACTATAAAACCTAAAACGCCAATGGATAACATTGCGTAAACCATACCTATGTAACCAAAGACCGATTTATTTGAAAAAGTGCCTATTATTTGGCTAACTATACCAAAAGCAGGTAGTATTAATATATAAACTTCTGGATGACCAAAAAATCAAAATAGATGTTGATATAATATAGGATCACCTCCACCAGACGGATCAAAAAAGCTAGTATTAAAATTTCTATCGGTCAATAACATTGTTATACCACCAGCTAAAACAGGAAGAGAAAATAACAACAAGAATGCTGTAATTAAAACAGATCAGACAAAAAGCGGCATTTTATGCATTGAAAGGCCTGGAACTCGCATATTAAATATAGTTGTAATAAAATTGATAGCTCCAAGTAAAGAAGAAACACCCGCTAAATGAAGACTAAATATTGCCAGATCTACCGAACCACCTGAATGCGCAACAATTGAGCTTAACGGTGGATAAACAGTTCATCCTGTACCTGCACCAAATTCTACTAATGATGAGGATAAAAGTAAAAAAAGAGAAGGTGGAAGTAACCAAAAGCTTATGTTATTTAAACGCGGGAATGCCATATCTGGTGCACCTATCATTAAAGGAACAAACCAATTTCCAAAACCACCGATCATAACAGGCATAACAAAAAAGAAAATCATTAAAAACGCATGGGCTGTAATTATGACATTGTAAAGTTGACTATTACCTGCTAAAATTTGTGATCCAGGTGCAGCTAACTCTAATCTTATTACCATTGAAAAAATAGTACCAAGTATACCCGAAAAACCACCAAATATTAAATATAATGTCCCTATATCTTTATGATTAGTTGAAAATAATCAACGATTATCAGTAAAAAAGTTACTAGTACTGTTTAAAAGTTTAGATAAATTCATTTTTTGAAATTAAAAATTTTTCTATTTTATAAACAAAATCTTTCCAAAAATTATTTTTGTCCAGCAACAGGTTCCCCTACTGCTACCTTGTTACGACTTCACCCCAGTCCTTGATCTAGTTGTCGAAACTCAGCAGAAATAAAAACTTCTTTGAACAATATCAAAAGAAGAATCATATTTAATACCTACAATCTTCTAACCAGACCAATTCCCATGGCGTGACGGGCGGTGTGTACAAAGATTGAGAATATATTCACCGCAGCATTCTATTCTGCGATTACTAGCGATTCCTACTTCATACTCTCGACTTGCAGAGAATAATTCGAACTTAGGTAAATTTTTAATGATTTGCTAAAACTCGCGTTTTTGCTTCACGTTGTAATTACCATTGTAGTACGTGTGTAGCCCAACCTATATAGGCCATAATGATTTGACTTCCTCCCTTTTCAATTAACTTTGAATTAACTTCACTTTATTGATTAAATAAAATTAAGGGTTACGTCCGTTAAATGAATTAACAAAACATTTCACAACACGAACTGCCGACAACCATGCAGCACCTGTATAAGCTAATAAGTTCAATCAAAAATGAAATGAATTTATTTTATACTATTAGCTATTTATTTTAAAATAAATAGCTAATAGTATAAAGCTTATATGCAAGGGTTGGTAAGGTTTTTTGCGTTATATCAAATTAAACCACATACTCCACCGCTTATACAATCTTCCGTCAGTTTCTTTGAGTTTTAACCTTGCGGTCGTAGTACTCAGGTGGAACATTTACGCGTTAGCTTAATTACTGCACTAAATACAATAATCAATGTTCATCGGTCAGGGCATAGACTACCAGGGTATCTAATCCTGTTCGATCCCTATGCTTTCGTGCCTCAGTGTCAGTATTAAAATAGATAGCAGCTTTCGCCTACCGAATGCCCTTTAAATATTGAAAAATTTCACCTTTACACTTAATGTTCAGCTATCTTCTTTTAAACTCTAGTCTATTAGTATTAAAAGGCAATTAAGTTTTAAACTTAAGTTTTTCCTTGAAACTTAATAAACCACCTACGCACCCTTTACACCCAGTCAATGCGAATAACACTCGCCCTCTCCGTATTACCGCGACTGCTGGCACGAAGTTAGTCAGGGCTTCTCCTTCAAGTACGATTGCATTATAATCCTTGACGAAACGAGCTTTACAGCAATTAAGCCTTCTTATCACCCACGTAACATTACTCGATCAAGCTTTCGCCCATTGTCAAATATTCTCCACTGCTGCCCTTTTATAAGACTTGGGCCGTTTTCAGTCCCAATGTGGCTGATCATTCTCTCAAACCAGCTAAGCATCGAAGGCTTGTTGAATAATTACTACAACAACTACCTAATCCTACAAAAGCTTTATTACAGGCGATATAAATCTTTCCAAAAATGTTAAAAGGTATTTAACCTTACCTATACTTCAATTCTCTTGCATTACTCACCAGGTCACCACTAGATTGAAAAATCTCGTTCGATTTGCATGTGTTAAAATATGTTACAAGCATTCACTCGGAGCCAGAATAAAACCCAACAATAGTTTTATACCTATAATATAATTATAGGTATAGAATATAAGATCTTTGTATTATAATTTTTTATTTTTCGTCGAGGGGGTAGGACTCGAACCTACAACTTCAGGTCATGAGCCTGATATGTTTCCAATTACAGCCACCCCTCGCCTTATATCAGATATAAATTGCATTTGAAAAATTAATATTAAATCGTTTTCGATTTAATATTCTATAGACTTAACATATATAAATAAATTGTATGAATTTTTAAAAAATTGAACTAGAATGAGGTAAAATAGAAAAATAAGCTACAGTAGCTTGGAATAATTTATATAGATATAGAGTCAACGTCGTGAAAATCCCAGTCGGTGTAAAGAATCCTTTGATGCTCAGCACGAAGAATGTTTAGGAACTGGACAAATATTCTTGGATCAACACCTACTGCGGACGGTGGTTTATAAAATTTACCGAAAATAATCCTTTTGTCTTCCGACTGAATGTTAGAAACTATATCGTCGACGCTAATCATTTCAAAAAAGGAAAGTTTGCCGCTTCAGTCGACCGTCAATTTATTGCTAACTATTAAGTACTTAAAGGCTGCGTGGTTAACCGGCTTTATATAGCTGTAAAACCTTATTGTCCTCATATCCCAATACATAATATAGCTATTTATACGATCGTCCCCCGGAAAAATATAGCAAGAATATAAACCGAAATTATCTATTGTAAAATTGTCAGTAATAATATAATCGAATGGCATTCAATAATATTTTAAATTTAATAAAAAGGTATCTATAAAAGCTGCTTTCCATTTATTTATTTTTTAAATAACTACATAAAAAAATTTAAAAGTAAAAGATTGGTAATCGAGAAAGAGTGTTCTTGCGTTTTATAAAATAAAGTTTGTTTAATAATTCGAGTGAATTTGTATTTATAGCATTATAAACTCAGGCGGTAAAAAATGAAACAAACTTAAAAAAGCATTTAGCATCGCGCCATTTAACAGGCATTTTTTCCACAAGGATGATTTATTGTAGTAATAGAATTATTACAATAGAATATAAGATCTTTAAACTTTTAAACTTAAAAAAATAATACAGCCCTTATAGGGTGATCAAATAATCAATAAATAGATAACAACTTTAAAGACAAAACTAAGAAAATAAAAAAATGAAAGTTTCAAATATTAATCAGATTAAAAGAGGGTCGTTGAGATTCGAACTCACAAATTACAATATACAATATATAATACACTTTACATAAAAAAGTGACGTTCGGATCACCTGAACTATAACCTAAAAATATATGATTAAAACGTTATTTACTACCTCCCGATTGACAGCCCTTTCGTGAGTACTTCTAGCAAATGTTTCCACCAAGCTGGCTCCTCATCTAGGACGTAATTATACATTGATTGTACGGCAATCACTTGCAGATTGTTATTATAGAAGAAATGGCGTTGCCTGAGTTATTCATTGGAAGAAGTTAAATATGAATTTACAGCCCACCGCGCGAGTGACAGGACTCGAACCTGCACCTTTTAACTTGACAAGTTAACTCTCTACCTTTAAGTTACACTCATCAGAGTGACAGGACTCGAACCTATAGTCTTCTGTTCCCAAAACAGACGCATTACCTATTATGCTACACTCTATGAGTTTTGGACACAATCAGAATCGAACTGATATCTAATACGTGCAAAGCATTTGTTTTACCATTAAACTATGCAGCCTAAACCCTAGGCCTAATTGGAATCGAACCAATGACTTTTCGTTATGAGCGAAACATTTTACCACTAAACCATAGGAAAGAAATTTATAAATAATAATCAACTATACATAAAAACGGAAAAAATTAGTACTTTTAAACAAATTAATTAATTAATTATATTTAAAGCCTATATTTATTTATTAGGTTTTTATCTTAAACCATTTTAAAAAAACTTAAAAATTATTTTCTCGCTTATATGCTTTCAGCAATTATAAAATTTATACGTAGCTACTCAACAATGCTTATAACTAAACAATTGATTTACCAGTGGTATACATTTCTCAATCCTCTCGTACAAAAGAAACATTTTTATAGTTTTTACGAAATGACAGATAGGAACCGAACTGTCTCACGCACGAAAAATTCCACTATTACTAATGGCGTGGACTATATCTTCATCCATTTATAAAAAATGGAGTTAACGTATTATAATTCCGAGGAATTTGGAATTATCGGAAGTAAACTACTTCTCAGTCTCTACAGGTAATATTAAACTATTCTTTACCGTTAATAAAGTATTCTTTCTTTTTTTTGAATAAGTGTGCTCGGCAACTTTGTCAACTAATTTACATACCTCTAAAAAGTCAGCCTCATTTTGCACAACATTTAATCCATCAACGATACGAAAAACTAAAGATGCTAAACTTTTTTTTAAGATTAAAAAAGGGTAAAGCTTTTCTAAAAACTTTTTTACTAAATTAGCCCCAACAATAGAATATTCTATCATACCGTCTTTTCTAAACCTTATAGTACCTAAACCCACGATATCTTTAATTTTTAAAAAATATCAGTGTTTGTCTTTTTTCTGATAAAAAACTACAGAGACTCTAATTGTATGTTTGTATTTATATTGAGAACCTTTTACTATTTGGACCAAAATACAACTATCACCTTCTAAAAATCCGGCTAAGTAAGCCGACTGTTCTTTGTTTAAATCATTAAATCTTTTTTGCATCTTTATTATTTTTCTGAATAAATTTAAATTTTCCCTCGGTATTACCCTCTAATCCAGTTCAAAAACTAGTAGGGCTTCACCGATATAAGTTAATACTACAGCTTATGTTACCATAAACTAACGCAGTGTTATCTACGTTCTAAACCCAACTCACGTACCACTTTAATAGGCGAACAGCCTAACCCTTGGAACCGCCTACAGCTCCAGGATGTGATGAGTCGACATCGAGGTACCAAACAAGCCCGTCGATAAGGACTCTTAGGGCTCATTAGCCTGTTATCCCTGACGTACCTTTTATCCGTTAAGCAATAGCCCTTCCACACAGCACTATTGGATCACTATGACCGACTTTCGTCCCTGCTCGATTTGTAAATCTACCCAGTTAAGCAATCTTAAACCATTAAATTTTATTATTAATTTAAAATTAATAAAAATTACCATTTGCACACCTTCGTTACTATTTAGAAGGCGACCACCCCAGTCAAACTACCAATCATAGAATATCCTTTAATTAAAGTTAGTTTTAAAAACTAAAAAAATAGTATTTCACCAATGCCTAAACAATTAACTAGCGTTAAGGTCTAATAAGCTCCTATTTATTCTACATATTTAGTATTTTAAAAACAATCAATGATTATAGTAAAGGTGTACAGGGTCTTTCCGTCCAATCATTTCTATACTGCATCTTCACAGCAAATTTAATTTCACTAGGTTAGTACTGGAGACAGTAGGGAAGTCGTTACACCATTCATGCAGGTCGGAACTCACCCGACAAGGAATTTCGCTACCTTAGGACCGTTATGGTTACAGCCGCCGTTTACTGAGATTTATATTCAAGGCAATAAAACCTATCCTTTTTGTCTTTCAGCACCGGGCAGGTGTCAGACCCTATACATCGTTTTACAACTTAGCAGAGTCCTGTGTTTTTAATAAACAGTCGCTACCCTCTATTCTGTTACACCTATTATCAATTGCTTGACAAAGGTACTCCTTCTCCCGAAGTTACGGAGTCATTTTGCCGAGTTCCTTCAATACTATTGTCCTAACACCTTAATATACTCTATTAAAATATCTGAGCCGATCTAAATACGGTTTTCAAAATTAGTTTTTTCCGGAAAAGCAATAAATACAGAGATAATTTTTTAAATTTCTATATTTTAAGCTTTTGTCACTTAAAAAATCAACTTAAGAATTTTAACTTAATACCCATCGACTAAAATTTTCATGATATAAGTCTTAGGGGCCGGTTAACCCTATTTAGTTTAACTTAAAATAGGAAATCTTATATTTACGGTGGAGGGGCTTTAACACGACCTCTTATGCTACTCATACAAACATACTTTCTCCTAATGTTCACCATACTCTCACAAGTAAGGCTGAAAACTTATAGGATACTCTACTACCGAAATACGCATAGCTTTAGTAGATAATTTTAGTCTATTACATTATAAAACTCTACAGCGCTCATCTTAATTAGTGAGCTGTTACGCTTTCTTTAAAGGATGGCTGCTTCTAAGCCAACCTCCTAATTGTTATAACACTTCAAGTTATTACATACACTTAATTATCTTTAAAGACTTTAGCTAATGCTCTGGGCTGTTTCCCTCTCGATTACGAACCTTTGCGCCCGCAATCTGCCTGCTTTAAAAAATTAACTCGACATTCGAAGTTTAAATAATCTCAGTAGGATTATTAGTCCCCATTGACTATCTAGAGCTCTACCTTCGATAAAATAATTTAAAACGCTCTACCTAAATAGATTTCGTAGAGTACTAGCTAACACTAAGCTTGACTAGCCTTTCACCCCTAACTATTACTCATCCCAGTATTATGCAACATACACGGGTTCGATCCTCCAATACGTGTTAAAGTATTATCAATCTGGCAATAACTAGATCGCTTAGTATCGAGTCTCTAAAAACTAACTTAACGCTTATTTAAAACTCGCTTTCGCTTTACCTTCATCTAACGACTATAGTTTGCTAATTTTTGAGAATTCGTTTGCTCATTATGCAAAAGGCACTTTATAACGGTATACGAACCGCTTTAAATCCTTAAAGTAAACAATTTCAAGTTCTTTTAACGTGTCTTTTCATCTTTCCTTCACAGTACTTGTTCTCTATTAGTCATTAAGTATATTTAGCCTTGGCAAATGGTTTTGCCTTTTTCAAATAAAGTTTCACAGACTTCATTTTACTCGTTTTTTGAATTTTTTTAACAAAAGAATACAGGACTATCACCCTCCGTGGTGGCTTAATCATTAAAGCTCTTTTAGTTTTGCTAAAAAAAAATTTGGCCAAATTTGTGTTCACTCACCATTACTAACAAAATCATTAATTATTTTATTTTCCTCCAACTATTGAGATGTTTCACTTAATTGGGTAAATTAATCATTTAAATATTAGGTTTACCTTGCGGAACTTGCTTATTAAAGTCTTATATCGTCTACAAACAATTATCGTTCGATTAAAACGCCGCTCAAACTTAATGCTTAGATATTCGTTGTTCACTTTTAAGTTTTTATGTAACTATCGATTAATTATAAAACTATATAATTAATATATTATACTATGTTAAAATCGAAATGGGGATAATGGGACTCGAACCCATACGGTAATTAACCACTGATTTCTAAAATCAGCCTGTCTACCATTTCAGCATATCCCAACTGCGCCTAGATAGACTCGAACTATCGACTTCACGCTTATCAAGCGTGCACTCTAACCAACTGAGTTATAGGCTATGATCCCTATGAGAATCGAACTCATATTCTTAACGTGAAAGGTTAACGTCCTACCATTAGACGAAGGGTTTTGGGTGTATTGGGACTCGAACCCAAAACCTCTGGTTTAAGAGACCATTGCTCTACCAATTGAGCTATACACTTGGGGTAATAGGACTCGAACCTATAATCATGGGTTCAAAACCCACCGCCTTGCCCTTTGGCTATACCCCTCTCTCTCATTACAATGAGAGATAATAATAAGAAGGATAATATAAAAATAGATCAAAATATCGGATTTTTATTAATAAAAAATTTAAATAATTAAACTCAAGCTCTTAAGCCGTTATTGATAAAATCACGTGAAGTAATAAAAATCCCGCCCTACAGCCTTACAGCATAAACTTTAAAACATCAAATGTTATTCCATTAGATTATTTTATTTAAATTTTGTTAATGTTTCTTTCTGCTTAGCAATAAGCTTATAGGCGAGCGCTATCTTGCCATCTGCTCGTAACAAAAAAGGAAGGGTAAAGATGAAGATCAATATATTGAGAGCTTCAAAAAATTCACCGCTTTAATTGTGTTAAAGCTAAATAAGCTTATATATTTACTTATTGAAATATTTTTAACGGAGATGATTATAAATATTATGGAATTTTATGAAATTGCGTCGATCTATTAAAATTATACTCTATGACTTAAATGATATTGTTTGTGCTGATAGTGACATCTCTTAAGTATCTATATCATTATAAATCAAAAAGAAATATATATACTAAATACAACAGCCATTTTGCTGTTAATGGGAAGTGTTATATATATCGTTTAGATATATACAGGTTAAAATTGAGAATATGTACGCCTGAACTATAGCAATACAAAACTCAAGAACGATGATGAACACGATAAACAATAAAGGTAAAAAAGATATCAGCGCGTATTTTTTGAACACGTTAAATATAAAAGCGCTTAAAATGTTGAGCAACGTGTGACCTGCTAGCATGTTAGCGAAAAGTCGAACAGACAGACTAAAAGGCCTAATTAGGTACGACACAACTTCGATAATCACAAGAAAAGGAATTAAAGGTTTAGGAACTCCGCTTGGCACAAACAAGTTCAAAAACCCCAACTGATTGTTAAAGATGTTTATTAGTGTTATACCAAAAAACAACGAAAACGCTATCTGAAATGTAAATATTATGTGGCCGGTTATTGTAAAACCGTAAGGCAGTAAACCTATAAGATTTGAGATAAGTATAAACGAGAAGACAAACAGAACCAGCGGAAAATACCTTAACGCAATAATGTTGTTAACCTGTTGTTTAAACAGCTGTAAAACAAAATTGTAAAGGTTTTCGGTAAAGTATTGTCATTTGCTGGGAATATAGGTGTTGTGTAAATAGTTCACGTAAAACATTAACAAAAAGAATACTGTTATTATAAACAGTATAATTGTGTTATTTGTTATCGATATATCGAAATTTCCAAAAAAGATTTTTTGTAAAATCAAAATTCTGAACTGTTCAAGAGGATTGCAAATCATTTTAAAAAAGTTGAAATTGGTTAAGTTGTGCAACTAGTGCAACATCGATCGCTTGTCGAATTAAAAATCCAACAACTAAATATCGGAAATAAATTCAATTTCCTTTTGTTTACTCAAACCCGAAACAGAAGCTTGTTCATGTCGCAACCCATGTCATCTAGCCCTCAAGCAGCGTGCAGTGTTTTTAGGCTTTCGCTTTCGTATCCGCGCGATCTGGCGTTTGCGATTCGAGTTATTCGAGAGACCAAACCCTGCTTGTATAATAAGCCTCCGCACCGCCGTACAATCCCCAACTGCAGTGCCGGTTGCCACCAAAAAGCTTAGTGGCGGGACCTAACCGCCTTCGTGTTAGGTTTTGAGCGGCTTGAGTGGTTGGTTCGACAACTCTTCTCGCTGATGGGCCTCTATTCGTTTACGCTTGTTCTCTTTGATCCTTTTAACGTCCACAAATAGATTCAAAAGTGGAGCCGCTTTTTGTCGTTGTGATTGTTGCAAACATAAAACACAACGATAGAGAGAAGAGATGAAGAGATGCCGTGCTTATTACGGTAACTATTCAGTAAATCACGAAAACGTTAAGGTTGCTTGAAAAGTGTTTTAAAAGGAATAATCTAGTTGATACGTTTAACGCGGCGTAGCAAGCCGTAAAGATTATAAAGTTTCTGACGCTCGATTCTCTGAAATGTAATAAGTCTTAAGATATTATCTTTCAAAAAAACAGAAGACTTTATTAAAAAACGGTTTCATATTTTCTTTTATCTATCTATTTCTCCAAAAACGATATCCTGAGTACCAATGATGGTGACCACGTCAGCTATCATATGCCCCTTGGACATAAAATCCAGAGACTGAAGGTGTAGAAAGCCTGGGGCCTTTATTTTACATCTGTATGGTTTGTTCGAACCGTCCCCTACTAAATACACTCCAAACTCGCCTTTTGGCGCTTCAACGCAAGCGTATGTTTCGTTCTTTGGAACGTTGAAGCCCTCGCTGTATAATTTAAAATGGTGAATTAACGATTCCATTGAATATTTCATGTCAGCTCTATCCGGAGGTGTGATTTTTTTATCGTCAACCTTTACTAAACCATTCGGTAAATTTTTGAGACACCATTTTATAATATTTAAACTCTCGTACATCTCATATACTCTTATTAAATATCGATCATAGCAGTCACCGTTTTTACCAACCGGTATGTTAAAATCCACTTTATCGTAAATTTCATATGGAATAGATTTTCTTAAATCCCAAGCAATTCCCGAGCCTCTTAGCATCACACCACTAAAGCCCAAACTTATAGCATCTTCGGCTGAAACAACGCCTATATCGACCAAACGCTGCTTTCATAT
>Ga0272446_1001065_pt1 | contig 41159 bp, 37 predicted proteins | sample YNPCB0061_FD_194587 | JGI IMG/M metagenome (GOLD analysis project Ga0272446, IMG submission 194587) | Hot spring microbial mat communities from Yellowstone National Park, WY, United States - YNP-CB-006-1 | ecosystem: Environmental > Aquatic > Thermal springs > Hot (42-90C) > Sediment | place...
TTAAAATATTCTTTTGCAAATTTAACTCGCTTTTCCATACAGAGTTATCAACTTTTAAAAAGAGAGTTTGCTTATCAACTTTTATTGCTTTGGCTATTAACGTTAGTTCAGGAAAAATATTTTCAAACTGGTTCACAACATCAAAACGTTTTAAGCTTTCTTTTAGTTTTTCAAATTCTTTATCAGTCTCAATAATTTCCGTAAGACTTTTAAATTTATTAGTTGATGTACGTTGCTTTACCATTTTCAATTTTTATTATTAAACTTTCTTTAGCAAGATTTAATTCTTCAATTCGAGTAAAGTCTGTCATTGTAATAAATGATTGTCCGATTTCGTTCAGGTGCTGACTTATTCTTTCTGCGCGATATGTATCTAATTCTCCAAAAACATCGTCCATTAAAAATATTGGTGTTCTTCCTAATTTATCTTTTATATAATAAAATTGACCAAACCTTAATGCTATTTGAAATGTTTTATGTTGTCCTTGAGAACCAAATCTTTTTAATTCAAGATCGTTAATAAAAAAAGTGAAATCATCTCTGTGTGGACCAACAAGATTCATGGCTCTGCGTAATTCATCATTCTTTAGTGAATTTATTTCATCAATAAACTTTTCTTTAATTTGATTCATGTCCGTTGAAATTGAATCGTAACTAATTTTTGGTGTTTCTTTGTTTTCAACAATTTGATAATATGCCTTTACTAAATATTCATTAAAATCATTTACGAAATTTATTCTATGTTTAATTATTTCTGTCCCTGCATTAATTAAAGAAACCGTCCAAACGTCAAGCTGATCTAACAAATTTTTATCATAGTTTTCTTTTAGTTTCCAAAGTAAAGCTGAACGTTGTCTTAAAATTTTATTATACTCAAGTAAAATTTCCAAATAAGAATGTGAGATTTGAGAAATTACAGAGTCAACAAATTTTCTTCTATCTGCAGGTGCGCCGAGAGTAATTGAGTGATCGGCTTGAATTAATGAAACAACTGGAAATTTACCAATCATTTCTGCAGAATTTGAAATTTGTTTATCATTCAAAAAAATATTTTTCTTGTTTTTAGTTTTATCATAAAAAATTTTTGCTACGTCAGTAGTTAGATCAAAAAACTTTCCTTTTGTTTCGAAAAAATTTTCATCTAAAGAAACAACATCATTTTCGCTTGCAAGAATTAAATTTTTTGTTGTACACAAATAGTAAATTGCCTCGAGGATTGTTGTTTTTCCTTGTCCATTACCGCCGATAATAAGATTTAACTTATCGGAGAAATTCAGCGATGTGTTTTTATGCAGTCTAAAATTTTGCAAATCGATTTGTTTAAGAACCATTTTAAGTATTTAAACGCACTGGCATCAGAAGCATCATAATATCAATATTTTCTTTTTTATTTACTGGTTCAATTATAACTGCTTTTGTTGCTGAATGAAGTTTAAAAATAATTTCCTCTTCGTTTGTTAAATGACTTAATACATCATTTACATACGCAGAATTGAAACCGATTTCTAATTCATCACCAGAAAATTCGCACGTTACTTTTTCTTCTCCACTTGCGCCAAGATCTAAATCCTCTGCTGATATTTCAACTTCTGTCTTTCTAATTGAAAATTTTACTCTCTTTGTTGATGATGTTGAAAATAACATCATTCTTTTTATTGAATCGAGTAAATCTTTGGTGTTTACTTTTAATGTTAATTCATTTTCTAAAGGAATTACACTTGCATAATCAGGATACTTTTGAGAAATTAATCTCGTAATCAACTCTATATCATTCAATTTAAATGACATATAAGATTTATTCATTCTAATCTTAACATCTTTTTCATCTAAGATTTTTGTAAGAACAGAAACTGCTCTTTCTGGCACAACATATTGATTATTAAATACAGACTTTATTCCTTTGTAAAGTAAGTTTACTAAACGATGTCCATCTGTTGTTACAAATCTTAATCCTGAATCACTAAACTCAAATAAAGTTCCCATCATAGCGGGACGCATTTCTTCTTTACTCATTGCAAAAGCAGATTTTTCAAAAGCGTTTCTTAAATCATTTCCTGTTATCGAAACTTCATTTATATCTTTTTCTGAATCGAATGTTGGTATTTCCGGAAACTCTGATGAATCTAAATAGCTTAATGTATATTTTCCAAAATCTGTTGTTAAGTTTAATTTATTTGCAGGAGATAATTTGAAATGAATTGTAGTTTCTTTTAAAGAACGAACAATATCATAAAGTAATCTTGCAGGAACAACAAAACTTTCATTTTCTTCTGTTACTACATTGATAGAAGATTTCAAAGATATTTCAAGATCAGTTGCATAGATTGTTAGTAAACCATCTTTAATTTCAAAAAGAAAATTTTCAAGAATCGCCATTGGTGTTCTTGTTGGAACTGCAGGGATTATTTTTCCCAATAATTTTTCTAATTCTTTACTGTTTACTTTGAATTCCATAATAATTCTCCATGTTGCATCAAAAAATATCAAAAATAGGATAGAACTTCAATTTTATTCACAATTTATATTACATTATTATTATTAATTAATATGTATGTAATATTATGATGTAATAATAATAATGTTAATATGTTGATAACCTTCTTTTTGTTTGAATAAAATCTTTTTTACAACAAAATATATTTAACTTGATGTTGATTACTTGTTTGTAAAAGTTAGTTGTTAAGATACATGTTTGTAATTAACACTTACCAACAATAAACAAACATTCTAATAACAAGTTATCAACAAATTATTTTAAGAGGAAAATTAAGTAACAGTCATTTCTATTTTGCTTTTAATAGAATCAATTGTTTCTTTTAACTTTGTATCTGTATTGATCATTTCTTCAATAGCAGTTTGTGCATGAATCACAGTTGAATGATCTCTTCCACCAAAATGCAAACCAATAGTTTTTAGTGAAGACTTTGTAAGTTGTTTTGCTAAATACATTGCAATTTGACGAGCCATCACAATTTCTTTTCTTCTGTTTTTTTCTCGTAGCTTGTTTTCTTCTATTTCAAAATGTTCGCAAACAGTTTTTGTAATTAACTCAATGGAAATATTAATCTGCTTTGTCGTTGAAACTTCTTTAACAGTTTTTTTAACTAAATCAAAATTAATTTCTCTATTTGTTAAAGAAGCGTTTGCTAAAAGTTTAACTAAACAACCTTCAAGTTCACGAATGTTTGATGTAATATTATGAGCAATAAACTCAAGAATTTCTCTACTCAAACTTATACCATATGATTCGCTTTTATTTTTAAGAATAGCAATTCGGGTTTCTAAATCTGGTGGTTGAATATCAGTTTGTAAGCCCCATAAAAATCTTGAAACTAATCTATCGCTTAAGCCTTTTAAATCTTTTGGAGAACGATCACTTGATAAGACAATTTGTTTTCCACTTTGGTGTAATGTATTAAAAATGTGGAAGAATAAATCTTGGGTTTTTTCTTTTCCAACAAGGAATTGAATATCATCAATAATTAATGCATCCATGCTTTTGTAAAAATTTGAAAACTCATTTACAGTGTTTGATTGAATAGCTTCAACAAATTCGACAGTGAATGCATCGGATGAAATGTAGATCACTCTTTTTTCGGGATACTTTTCTAAAATTTTATTTCCGATAGCATGAATTAAATGTGTTTTTCCTAATCCAACTCCGCCATAAATAAACAAAGGATTAAAAGAAGTTTGACCTGGATTTTCTCCTATAGCAAAAGCAGCAGCTCTTGCCAGTTGATTTCCTTCACCTTTAATAAAATTATCAAAAGTATATTTTGGAATTAATCCTGATTCAAAATCTTTTTCTTCAACTTCTTGAACTTTAACTTCCTTTTTTTCAGCAACAGAGTTGGAAAGATGGTTATCTTCAACAGGAACTTCTTTATCTTCTAAAACTAAATAAACAAGTTTAGCACCTTCACCAATAATTTGATTTACAGTTTTATTTATCAAAGTGTTGTAATGTTCTTCGATCCACTCAACAAAATAATTGCTTGGAACATAAACCTTTAAAGTGTTGCCATCAAATTCGGCTGGTTTAATAGGAAGAAACCAAGTACTATAACTTATAAAAGGAATGTTTTCTTTTATTAGACTTAAACATTCTTTCCAAACTTGAACTGCATTTTTTTCAATTGGAATATTTTCAACAACGTTTAGCATATTATCCACATTATTAGAAGTTTATAACTCAATAAAAAATAACTGTTTTTGAAAATCGAGGTTACCATTAATTAAATTATCAACAAATTATTAACATTAATTTATTTTTATAACCCATTGTTTTATAATTAGTTACAAAACATAAGCGTTAAATAAGCACAATTAAAAGAACCAAAAAAGTGGACAACGAGCTTAAAAATGTTTTGTGAAACGTTTCACGAAGTAAAGTTATCCACAATTTATTAACATGTTAATTTCCCTTCTAAGAAGGGCGAGCAAAATACTTTTTGAAAAGCATTCAAGCAAATAAAATCTTTACTTTTTAAAAAATTTTTTTAGGCAAACAATTTAAGAACCAATTAATTTTACTTTATCAAATTAGGTGAAAAATGAAAAATATATTAATTGTGTTTACTGGTGGAACATTTTCAATGAAAATTGATGAATCAACTAAAGCAGCAGTACCTTTTTTTCACGGCGATGAGTTGATTAAAATGATTCCCGAAATTAAAGGTATGGCGAATATTTCGATTTATGAATTTGGAAATTTTCCCGGACCTCACATGACCCCAGAAAAAATGTTAGAACTATCAAAAAAAATTAAATCATTTGTTCAACAAAAAGATATTGATGGAGTAATAGTAACTCATGGAACAGATACGCTCGAAGAAACAGCATACTTTTTAGATTTAACAATTAAAACTGAAAAACCAATAGTAGTAATTGGTGCGATGAAAACCAGCTCAGAACCAGATTGGGATGGACCAAAAAACTTAATAGACGCAATTCATATCATTAATAATCCCAACAGTAAATCTCTTGGTGTTCTCGTTTGTTTGAATGGAGAAATTAATGCTGCAAGCGAAGTTACAAAAACGCACACAGAAAATGTTGAAACATTTCATAGTTTAGATTTTGGTTCACTTGGTTTTGTTGAAAAAGGAAGAGTGTGGTTTAATCGATTACCAAGAAAGCTTGAACATTTTGAAACAGAAAAAATTAACAGCAATATTGATCTTATAAAAATATATGCTGGAATGAATGAAAAATTTTTCCGATTCTCTGCGGATAGCGGTGCAGAAGGAGTTGTGATTGAGGCAATGGGAGTAGGAAATGTTCCACCTCAAGCATTTGAAGGAATCAAATACATTATAGAAAAAAATATTCCAGTTGTTTTAGTTTCTCGTTGTCCGGCTGGAGAAACATTAGATATTTATGGCTATCCCGGTGCAGGAAAATGGTTAAAACAAATTGGTGTAATATTCGCTGATTATCTTAATGGTCAAAAAGCAAGAATTAAAATGATGATTTGTATGGGAATTACAAACGATAAAAATGAATTAAGAAAAATGTTTGAAGAATAATTAATGAATGAACAACTAAAAAAATATTTTTCAAAATGGCTTGGAACGTTTTTTCTTTTGCCAGTTATTGTTTATTTGATTTTACGCATTGGCAATTTTCTTTTTATTGATTATCTAAATCTTTTAATTCATGAAGGTGGTCACGGTGTTTTTAAAATTTTTGGTGGATTTATTTATACACTTGGCGGAACTTTGATGCAAATAATTATTCCATCAATGTTTGTCGTTTATTATTTCTTAACCAAGAAAAAATTTTTAACACAAATATTTTTAATATGGCTTGGAGAAAACTTTTTTAACATTAGTGTTTATGCAAGCGATGCAAGAACAAAAAAACTTCCTTTACTTGGCGGAAATAAAGTTTATCATGATTGGAATTATTTATTATCTAAAACCGGTTTACTTGAATATGATTTGTTGATCGGAAAAATTTTTATAGCATTGGGATTAATTTGTTTTCTTGTGGTTTTATTTATTCCCATAATTATAAAAAATGAAAAGCCCGTAAATCTTGATTTGAATTTGTAAAACTTACGGGCAACTTTTATAAAAATAAAATATCAACCAAAATGTAAATCGGAAGAAGTACGATTAAAGAAAACTTAAAAATGTATGAAAAGAAATCTGGCATTTTGATATTATTCTCTTCCGCAACAGCCTTTACCATAAAATTTGGACCATTTCCAATATAAGTCATCGCTCCGAAAAATACAGAGCCAATAGAAATTGCTTTTAATAATTCTTCTGGAATGTTTGCAACCAAGTTGCCACTGGTTATTCCCAAACCTAAAGCAAGAGAGTGAAATGTTACAGCCGTTGGTGTATTATCTAAAAAGCTACTCAATGCACCAGAATAGAAATAAAATTGACTAACAGAATTGACACCCAAATGAGATGCATTAGTTTCTAAGAACAAAAGACAAGGAACCATCGTAATAAAAATTCCTAAAAATAAATATGCTACTTCTTTAATTGGCTCCCAAGTAAAATTATTTGAAACACGCAGTAGGTTTGTTGTAAAGAATAACGATAAAATACTCATTATTATAATTACACCTTCTCTAATAAAAGTATAAAAATGATTTTGTTTTATGAAAGGAAGATATTGTTCATTCAAAAATGCAACTGAAAGAACTACGCCAGCAAGCCAAACGAAATTCATCTTACCTTCAATTTTAATTGGTTTTATATAAGTTTTATCAGCTTCCAAAGCTTTAGCTGGTTCTTTTTTGTGATAATAAGAATCAACAACAAAATATATTATTAAAAGAAGAGCATTTGTGAAAAACCATTCAGGAATTAATTTCAAAAACCATGTAAATGGAGCTCCACGTAAATACATCATAAACAATGGTGGATCTCCAAGCGGAGTCAATAATCCACCACAGTTAGCAACAATACCAATAAAAAATAAAATAGTGTGTGTTTTAAATTTTCTTTCTTTGTTGGTTTGAATAATTGGGCGAATCAATAACATTGCTGCACCAGTGGTTCCCATGAAAGAAGCTAAAACTGCTCCAATAGCAAGAAACAGAGTATTGATAATTGGTTTAGCTTCAATATCACCGGAAAGATAAATTCCACCAGTGATTGTAAATAAAGAACCGAGCAAAATTATAAACGGTATGTAATCAAAAACTAAAGAGTGAAATAAATGAATACTCAAATTTGCAGCGATTAAATAAACAACAATAGGCATACTCAAAACAATAGCAATAATTAACTTGTTTTTATTTTTTTCCCAAAAGTGATTCCAAAAAAGAGGGAAAATAGCAATGGTCAAAAGCATAAGTAAAAAAGGAATTAAAGATAATATAGGAATAACGGGTTGATGTTCCATTTTTTTTATCACCAGGTTAAATTTCATTACCTAAAATTAGTGGAAGAAATATTGATGGCAAAAAATTTTAATTGCAAAAGAAGAATTAAACTTGAGAACAAATATTTTAATTGGCCTCCCGCCAAAAAGCGGGATATCCAAAAATCATTTTTTTGAAAGGAAAGCATTTCTCTTCGATTATTTCTTGCTTAATAAATCTCTAATTTCAGTGAGTAATAAAACTTCTTCGCTTGGTTTTGGTGGTGCAGATGGTTTTTCTTCTTCTTTCTTTTTCAGTTTGTTCATAGCTTTAACAAGACTAAAAATTGCAAACGCAACTATGATAAAATTGATAACAGTGTTTAAGAATTTTCCATAAAGAATTTCAACTGGTTTTGTATCAGCTAAAGGATTTGAAAGTTTTATTGAAAGATCGCTAAAATCAATTCCACCGACCAACATTCCAATAGGTGGCATTAAAACATCATTTACTAATGAAGTAACAATAGCACCAAAAGCGGCACCGATAATAATACCGACCGCCATATCAATTACATTGCCTTTCATAGCAAATGATTTAAATTCGTCAATGAATTTCAATGATAACCTCCTTGTTTTAAGTTATTAAATCGTCATCTCTATAAAGCAATAAAATTGCACTTTGAGGAACGATGACTAATTTTTGTTGTTCTATTTCAACTTCAATTGCATCTTTTCTTAAGAATACAGCGTAATCTCCTTCTTTTGCTTGAAGTGGAATATATTTTATTGGCTTCTTTTCTCTCCATGGTTCATCTTCTTCGTTTGGTAATCCAATAGGATAACCCGGACCAACTTTAATTACATAACCACCTTGCACTTTTTCTTTTTCATAAACTCCCGGAGGAAGATAAAGTCCGCTTGTGGTTTTGCTTTGTCCACTTTCTGGTTTTATTAAAACTCTATCTCCAACTATTATTATTTTGTCTGTGTTAATCATAGTCAATTATTTTTTTATTTTAACATACAAAAAAAATGTTAAAGGATAATAATGACAATTTGGAATGAAAAATTTTCATCAGAAGAATATTTATATGGAAAAGAACCAAATGAATTTTTAAAGGAAGAATTACAAAAACGTAAACCCGGAAAGATTATTTTTCTTGGTGAAGGAGAAGGAAGAAATGCAGTTTATGCTGCAAAACTTGGATGGAATGTAACAGCGGTTGATGCATCCGAAGAAGGAAAAAAGAAAGCTATAAAATTAGCAAATGAAAATAATATTACTATTAATTATTTGGTTGATGATGTTTTCAAATTTGAAATTAATGAAAAATTTGATGCTGTTGTAATGATTTTTCTTCACGTTCATGATGACCTAAAAGAATCGCTTCACAAAAAAGCAATTTCATTATTGAATACAAACGGCGAAATTATTTTAGAAGCTTTTGAAAAAGATCAGTTAAAATATAATTCTGGTGGACCAAAAAACATTGATCTTCTTTATGATTTACAAACTATTGCAGAAGATTTTATCGATCTTGATTTTATTAAGCTAAGCAAAGAAGAGATTGATTTAAATGAAGGAATTGGACATATAGGCAAAGCTGTGGTAGTTAGATTTATTGGTAAGAAAACTTCTTGAAAAAGATATTTAAAAATTATAATTGGTTATAGACATGAAAACAAAAAATTTTTTTATTCCAATATTTTTTCTTCTGCTTGCAATCATGGTTTCATGCTCAAATGAAAATAACAATTTTGACGCAACAGGCACATTTGAATCTGAAGAATATATAATTTCTTCCGAAGCTAATGGCAAAATATTAAAACTAAATTTAGATGAAGGAGATACGCTTCAAAAAAATCAAATTGTTGGATTGATAGACACAACTCAGCTTTATCTTAAGAAAAAACAATTAGTCGCATCAATTGCCGCAGTTAAAAGCAAGTTGCCAGATATCGAAACTCAGCTTGCTGGATTGGAAGAACAAATTAAAAGCGCTGAACGAGACAAAAAACGAATTGAAAATTTGGCTCAAACAAATTCAGTTTCACAAAAGCAACTTGATGATATAACTTCTCAACTTGATTATTTGAAGAAACAATACATTGCCACAAAAACAAACTTGGCAATAACACAAAAAAGTTTATTGAGCGAAACACTTCCACTTCAAACTCAAATTGAACAAATCGAAGATCAAATAAAGAAAAGTATAATTGTTAATCCAATTGATGGAATTGTTCTTTCTCAATATGCAAAAGAAAATGAAATAACTGCACAAGGAAAAGCACTTTATAAAATAGCAGATTTATCAAACATGATCTTGCGAGCTTATGTAAATGGAAATCAACTTTCACAAATTAAGCTTGGTCAAAAAGTAAAAGTTTTTGTTGATAATGGAGAAGGCAAACAAAAACAAACCGAAGGAGAAATTTATTGGATTTCTTCAAAAGCGGAATTCACACCTAAAACAATTCAAACTAAAGAAGAAAGAGCAAATCTTGTCTATGCAATAAAAGTAAAAGTGAAAAATGATGGTTACTTAAAAATCGGAATGTATGGCGAGTTGAAGTTTTAATGTACGCAGTTGAATTAAAAAATATAACCAAAGAATACAAAACAAAATCTTCAAAGATAGTTGCGGTAAACGATGTTTCTTTTTCGGTTAATGAAGGAGAAATCTTTGGATTAATTGGTCCAGATGGCGCTGGAAAAACTTCCATCTTTAGAATTCTTGTAACTGTTTTGCTTGCGGATAAAGGTAAAGCATACGTAATGAATTATGATGTTGAAAAAAATTTTAAGTTGATAAGAAATATTGTTGGTTATATGCCCGGCAGATTTTCTTTATATCAAGATTTAAACGTTGAAGAAAATTTAAATTTCTTTGCAACAATTTTTAATACAACCATTCAAGAAAATTATGAAACAGTTAAAGATATTTATCAACAAATTGAACCATTCAAAAACAGAAGAGCGGGAAAACTAAGTGGAGGAATGAAACAAAAACTCGCTTTAAGTTGCGCATTAATTCACAAACCAAAAGTTTTATTTTTAGATGAACCAACAACTGGTGTCGATCCGGTTTCTCGCAAAGAGTTTTGGGAAATTTTACAAAAGCTAAAATCGCAAGGAATTACAATTGTTGTTTCAACTCCATATATGGATGAAGCGAAACTTTGTGATAGAATTGCATTGATTCAAAATGGAAAAATTCTTGATATTGAAACTCCAACGAACATTGTTAAAAAGTTTGATAAAGCAATTTTTTCGGTCAAGTCTGAAAAAATGTTTCAGCTACTAAATGATCTTCGTCAGTTTGAAAAAACAATTTCCTGTTTTGCATTTGGAGATTCTCACCATCTTGTTGTTGAAAATCAAATCAGTCTTGAAGAATTACAAAATTATCTTAGTCATCATAAAAATCTTTCAATAAAAAAAATAGAACCAGAAATTGAAGATTGCTTTATGCAATTAATTCAAAACGAAAAATCAAATGAAAGCTGAAGATAAAAATGAAATTGTAATTCATGTAGAAAAATTGTCAAAACGATTTGGTGATTTTACAGCTGTTAATCAAATTTCATTTGATGTTTTGAAAGGAGAAATTTTTGGTTTTCTTGGTGCAAATGGTGCGGGCAAAACAACCGCAATGAAAATGTTGATTGGAATTTTAAAACCCACATCAGGAATTGCTTCGGTTGCCGGATTTGATATTTATACTGAAACAGAAAATGTTAAAAAAAACATTGGTTATATGAGTCAAAAATTTTCTCTTTATGAAGACTTAACAATAATGGAAAATATAAGATTCTTTGGCGGCATTTATGGTTTGAGTGATGATGAAATAAAAATCAATAGCCAAAAACTTTTGTACAAATTAAACTTTGAAAATGAGAAAAATAAATTAGTTGGTTCTTTGCCTCTTGGATGGAAACAAAAATTAGCGTTTAGTCTTGCCATTTTTCATTCACCTAAAATTGTTTTTTTAGATGAACCAACTAGCGGAGTTGATCCAATTACACGAAGACAATTTTGGGATTTAATTTACGAAGCAGCTCACAACGGAATTACTGTTTTTGTTACAACTCATTACATGGATGAAGCAGAATATTGTGACAGAATTTCAATAATGGTTGATGGTGAAATTAAAGCATTAAATTCTCCAGATAAATTAAAAAATAATTTTAATTGCAATTCAATAGATGATGTGTTTTATATGTTAGCAAGAAACTCTGACAGAAAAGAATAACCTTATGAAACAACTTTTATCTTTCATACAAAAAGAGTTTTTCCATATACTTCGAGATAAACGCTCGCTATTGATTTTATTGGGTTTGCCAATAGTTCAACTTGTAATTTTTGGTTTTGCCATTACAACCGAAGTTCGAAATGCAAAAATTGTAATTGTTGATAATTCAAAAGATATAATTACTCAACAAATAATTTCTAAAATTCAAAACAATAAATATTTTATTATTGAAAAAACATTGAGTGAATCATCTCAAATAGAAAAAGCTTTTAAATCAGGAAAGATAAAATTAGCTATCGTGTTTCAATCAAATTTTCAAAATGATTTATTGCATTCCAACAAAGCACAAATTCAAATCATTGCTGATGCAACAGATCCAAATCAAGCAACAACACTTAAAAATTATGTTTCTACAATTATCAATGATTATCAACTTGAACTTAATAAGCAAATTAATCTTCCGTTAACTATTAAAACAGAATTTCGAATGCTTTACAATCCACAATTGAAAGGAGCTTATTCTTCTGTTCCTGGAGTTATGGGAATGATTTTACTTTTAATCTCAGCAATGATGACTTCAATTTCAATTGTAAGAGAAAGAGAAACCGGGACAATGGAAATTCTTCTTGTTTCTCCGATGAAACCATGGTTTGTAGTGTTGAGTAAAGTGATTCCATACTTTGTAATTTCAGTTGTGAATGTAATTACAATTTTGTTGCTAAGCGTTTATGTTTTAGAAATGCCAATTAAAGGAAGTATGTTTCTGCTTTCTGCATCAACACTAATTTATATTTTTTGTGCTTTATCACTTGGAATTCTTATTTCAACAATTGCCGATACTCAGCAAGCTGCGATGATAATTTCAATTATCGGATTAATGTTGCCAGTAGTGATGTTAAGTGGTTATGCTTTTCCAATTGCTAACATGCCAAAGATTTTGCAAATAATTTCGAATGTTGTTCCCGCAAAGTGGTATATCATTATTGTAAAATCAATTATGCTGAAAGGACTCGGTTTAGAAAATATTTATGATGAGTTATTAATTCTAATTGCAATGACGATATTTTTTCTAATGCTGAGTATTAAAAGATTTAAGGTGAGATTGTAATGCGTCAATTAAAATTTTTATTGATTAAAGAATTTCAACAAATCTTACGAAATAAACTTTTGATGCGGCTAATTTTATTAGTGCCAATAGTTCAGCTTATTATTCTTCCGTTTGCAGCAAACTTTGAAATTAAAAACATTCTTTTATGTGTTGTTGATAAAGATCATTCCGAATATTCAAGAAAGTTGATCAATAAGTTTACCTCATCAAATTATTTTCTTTTATCTGGATATTTTGATTCATATGAAAAAGCATTGAGTAGTTTAGAAAAAGATAACGCAGATTTAATAATTGAAATTCCAAATGGGTTTGAAAAAGATTTGATACGAGACAATGAAACAAAAATTATGATCTCTGCAAATGCAATTAATGGTCAAACTGCAGGACTTGCTGTAAGTTACTCAAATTCAATCATTCGCGATTTTAATAATGATATTCGTGTTGAATGGATTCAACCATCTCGAGAAAATGCTTTTCCGTCAATTGAAATTACAAACAGCAATTGGTTCAATCCAAAAATGAACTATAAATATTTTATTGTTCCGGGTTTAATGGTTTTGTTGGTTACTTTAGTTGGTTTTCTTCTTACAACAATTAATATTGTAAAAGAGAAAGAAGATGGAACGGTTGAACAGCTCAATGTTTCTCCATTAAAAAAGTATCAGTTTATTCTTGGTAAATTGATTCCATTTTGGATAATTGGATTAATTGTTTTATCTCTTGCATTTCTTGTTAGTTTTATTCTTTATGGAATTTATCCGCTCGGAAGCTTTTTCACAATTTATCTTTTTGCGGCAATTTATTTGATCGCGTTACTTGGATTTGGATTATTTGTTTCCACACTTGCAGAGACACAACAACAAGCAATGTTCATCGCATATTTTTTTATGATGATATTTATTTTACTCGGTGGTTTATTTGCCCCAATTGAAAACATGCCGGATTGGGCACAACTATTAACGAAGATAAATCCTGTTAGCTATTTTATTGAAGCAATGAGAATGATTGTGCTAAAAGGAAGTGGAATTGCTGATTTATCAAAACACTTTTTAATTATCATTTCGTTTGCAATTGTTTTTAATTCATTAGCAATCATTAATTATCATAAAACCAGTTGATGATTTTATAAAAAAGAAAAATTAAATTTGTTTTGAAAACAATTAGAGTGCTTTATGAAAAACAAGCTATTAATATTTGTGCTTTTAATTTCCGTTGCAGGTTTTTTAGATCAATCTTTTGCTCAGGGCAAAAAGAAACAATCAGATAAAAAAGAAAAAGATGCATATGAGTTTAACTTAATTTATCAAATCAAAACCACACCGGTAAAAAATCAAGGAAAGACTGGAACGTGCTGGTCTTTTGCAACAACTTCATTTATTGAAACTGAATTGTTGAGAATGGGAAAAGGTGAACATATTCTTTCGCCAATGTGGTTTGTGCGGTTTGCATATCCACAAAAAGCTGAACAATATATTCGTTACAGCGGAACAAGTAATTTTAGTATGGGTGGTCAAGCTCATGATGTGATGAATATTGTAAAAGAACATGGATTAATTCCAGAAGAAAATTACAAAGGAAAAAATATTGGAGAAGAGGAACACAATCATGGTGAAATGGATGAAGTATTAAAATCGATCGTCAATGCAGTTTCAAAAAGTAAAGGAGGAAAAATTACTCCACGTTGGAAAGATGTTTTTGAATCTACAATAAATATTTATCTTGGAACACCACCAAAGGAATTTTCTTATCTTGGAAGAAAATTCACCCCCACAAGTTTTCGAGATTCATTGGGATTTAATCCTGATGATTATGTTGAATTTACTTCATACACACATCATCCATTTTATAAAAAAATAGTTTTAGAAGTACCGGATAATTGGAGTCGTGGCGAATATTATAATATTCCAATCAATGATTTAATTCATTTAATTGATACAGCTTTGGCAAAAAATTACTCTGTTTGTTGGGATGGCGATACTTCAGAAAAAAGTTTCTCTCGAAAAAAAGGAATTGCAATTATTCCGCAAGTTGAAGAAGATAGCACGAATGAAGATGATGAACCAGTTGCAGAAAAATTTATAACTCAAGAAATGAGGCAAGATGCTTTTGATAATCAAACAACAACAGATGATCATTTAATGCATATTGTGGGATTAGCAAAAGATAAACGAGGATATAAATTTTATTATGTAAAAAATTCTTGGGGAACAAAAGACAAAAAATATGGTGGATATATTTACATGAGTGAAATTTATGCTCGCTTAAAAACTGTTGCAATTATGGTTCACAAAAATGCAATTCCTGATAGATTAAAAATAAAACTTGAAATGAAATAAAAGTTCTGTAATATGAATTTATCTCTCTTTATAAATGTTTAGTATAAAAAAGGAAATAACAATGAAAAAAATACTCTTAACAATTTTGTTAGCTATCTCAAGCCAAATTTTTTCGCAAATAGATTTACCAAGATTAAGTCCAAAAGCAGCTGTTTCTCAAACTATTGGTTACACAGAAATCTCAGTTGAATATAGCCGACCATCAGTTCATGGTAGGAAAATTTGGGGCGATTTAGTTCCTTACAATAAAGTTTGGAGGACCGGCGCAAATGAAGCAACCGTAATTCAATTTACTACCGATGTTTCTATCAATGGAAATAAAATTCCCGCTGGAAGATATTCCTTGTTTACAATTCCAAATGAAAAAGAGTGGACAATAATTTTTAACAAAGTTGATAAACAATGGGGCGCATTCAATTATAAAGAAGATCAAGATTTAATTCGCTTTAATGTAACACCAACAGAAAATGAATTTGTTGAAAGTTTGATTTATTATTTCAGCGACATTACTTCGAATTCTGTGTTGTTGAATATTGCTTGGGAAAAAATAAAAGTGTCATTTAAAATTGAGGTTGATGTTTTAAGTCAAGCGTATCAAAAAATTAAAGAAGGACTTGCAAATGCCAAAGCTGATGACTGGCAATCTTTTTCCGCTGCAGCAAATTTCGCCGCAGATAATAATGTTTATCTTGATGAAGCACTAACTTGGATTGATAAAGCAATTTCTATGGGAGATAATTATTATCCATATTTTGTAAAAGCAAAAATTCTTTTTAAGCAGAATAAATTTAAAGAAGCATTAAACTTTATTAACAAAACAAGAGAAGCTGGAAGAAAAGATAAAAACTATGAATTCTTCGTTGCGCAAGTTGATATTCTTGAAAAAGAAATTAAAGCAAAACTTTAGGAAATAAATATGATTCCAGATTATCAATCTTTAATGTTGCCTTTACTAAAACTACTTTCCGATGGAAAAGAACACAAGTACAGAGAATTGATCGAAACGTTAGCCGAAAAATTTCATTTAACCGCAGAAGAAAGAAAAGATTTATTGGCTAGCGGTAACCAGCCCATCTTTGACAATCGAGTTGGTTGGGCAAAAACATATTTAAAAAAAGCTGGACTAATTGAATCAACTCAGAGAGCAACATTTGTTATAACTCAACTTGGCAAAGAAGTACTTTCAAAGAATCCTGACAAGATTGATGTAAAATATTTAAATACGTTCTCATCATTTGTAGAATTTAGAAAGATTTCAAGAAAAGATAATGAAAGCGAAGAAGAAGAATCTAAAAATGGTGCGAATGAAAATACTCCTGAAGAGATTTTAGACTCGGCATATCAAAGCATTAGAAAATCTCTTGCATCAGAACTGCTTCAAAAAGTAATTGATCTTTCACCATCTTTTTTTGAAAGACTTGTAATTGATTTATTGGTTAAAATGGGTTATGGTGGCTCAGTGAAAGATGCAGGTAAAGCTATTGGTAAAAGCGGTGATGAAGGAATTGATGGAACAATTAAAGAAGATAAACTTGGTTTGGATACAATTTATATTCAGGCAAAAAAATGGAAAACAGGAAATGTTGTTGGTCGACCGGAAATTCAAAAATTTGTTGGTGCATTAGCGGGACAAGGGGCTAAAAAAGGTATCTTTATTACAACATCAACTTTTACCAAAGATGCATTGGATTATAATCCAAGAAATGAAACAAAAATAGTTCTGATAGACGGAGAACAACTTGCTCAATTGATGATTGATTTTAATATTGGTTGCACGACTCAACAAATTTATGAATTAAAGAAAATAGATAACGATTATTTTAGTGAAGAATAATAATTGAAAGAATCCGAATGAAGAAATTTGATATCCCAGTTCATTACAGAAGCCAAATAATTTCTAAAATAAAAGCAGAACGAAAACTTGAAGATCCTCGAAAGCAAGATTTTTCACCAACAGAAATTAATTTTGGTAAAATAAAATTTTTAATTGCTCGCCATTTTGGTTTTTGCTACGGTGTAGAAAACGCAATTGAAATTGCTTACAAAACTTTGAAAGAAAATCCAGATAAAAGAATTTTCCTTTTGAGCGAAATGATTCATAATCCACACGTAAACGAAGATCTTAAATCGCATGGAATTTCTTTTATTATGGATAATTACGGAAATCAATTTGTTGATTGGAAAGAAATTACTTCAGAAGATATTGTAATCATTCCTGCATTTGGAACAACGCTCGAAATTGAAAACCTTTTGAAGCAAAAAGGAATTGATACTATTAAGTACAATACTACTTGTCCATTTGTCGAAAAAGTTTGGAATCGTGCTGCGCAAATCGGCAAAGATAATTATACAATAATCATTCATGGCAAAGCACAACACGAGGAAACAAAAGCAACTTTTTCTCATGCTTCAGAAAACAGTCCAAGTTTAATTGTTCGTGATATTGAAGAAGCAAAAATTTTATCAAAAATAATTTTAGAAGAGATTGAACAAGAAGAATTTTATTTATTGTTTGATCAAAAATTTTCTAAAGGATTTGATGTTAAAAAAGATTTACAGAAAATTGGAGTTGTTAATCAAACGACAATGCTGGCAACAGAAACACAAGCAATAGCAGATTTATTAAAAGAAACAATGATTAAAAAATTTGGCGAAGAAAATCTTAAAGAGCATTTTGCCGATACTCGCGATACACTTTGTTATGCTACAAATGATAATCAATCAGCAGCAATTGCATTGACAAAGGAAAATGCAGATTTAGCTTTTGTAATCGGTGGTTATAATAGTTCAAACACTTCACATTTAGTTGAATTGTTAGAAGAAAAATTCCCAACGTATTTTATTTCTGATGCAAGCAAAATAATTTCTAAAGATGAAATTTTACATTACGATTTTCATAATCATGTTGAGTTAAAAACAAAAGATTACTTTCCAACAAAAGAAAATATTGTAATTGCAATTACAAGCGGTGCATCTTGTCCCGACGCTATTGTTGATGAGGTAATAAATAAACTTAGAAGTTTTTTCGAATAATTTTTTTAGACAACTAAGCCAAATCTGTTAATGAACTATATTCGGTGTCAAACAATCTTCTGTACATTCTCATCGCATATGAATCTGTTGAACCACTGATATAATCACAAATCATTCTCGCGCGAACTTTTTTAGATTTTTCATTGCGAACAAGTTTATCGTTAAAATCGGGAAGTATCTTAAAACTACCAAGTTTTTTAACATAATTATTTTCAAACATTGCGAAAATTTTTTCAATCATGCTATCACCTTTAAATTCAATTTGGTGAAGAGCTGATGAGCGAAAAACTAAATCAACAGAAATTTGTTTGTATAATTTTACTTGTTCAATTATTTCTTTCGGAATTATAAGTTGGAATTTATATCGATTGGTTAATGAATCCATAAAAGTTTTTCTTTCTTTCAATCCGCATGAAGCAATAAACTCGCCAATTTTAGAACCAAACTTTGATTTAAATTTTCCAATCTTTATCCAGTCAATAATTTCTTCTACGATTGCGTTTTGAAAGTCATTTAATTTTTTTTCCTTTTGCCATTGAGCAAGCTTTGCGATCGAAATAAATCCACCAGAAATGCTATCAACTAAATCATTAATTGCATAAGCCGTGTCGTCAGCCCAATCCATTATTTGGCATTCAATGCTTTGAAAGTTGTTTAACTTTTCTGTGTTTGAAAAATGTTTTTTGTAATTCGGATTATTAAAAACGAATTGTAAATATTTTTTATGCTCGTCGTAAATAAAATGATTTTCTGGATTTTTAAAATCGCTGAAGATTGATTTGTACTTTAGAATTCCATCAATAAAAGCACGCGTTGGATTCATTCCGCGATAGTGATCTTCATCTCGATAAAAAATATCTGCAACTAATCTTAAGGTCTGACCATTGCCTTCAAATCCGCCATATTTTTTCATCAAACGATTTAATGTTCTTTCGCCAGCATGACCAAAAGGTGGATGACCAAGATCATGAGCAAGACAAATAGATTCGACTAAATCAGGATCAATAAAAAATTCGTCATTCAAAAAATTTTTTTCTTTTGAAAAAAGATAATTGCAAATTGATCTTCCGATTTGAGCAACTTCAATTGAATGAGTTAAACGAGTTCTGTAGAAATCATATTCGCCGGGCAAAAATACTTGAGTCTTTCCTTGCAATCTTCTGAATTCAGATGAATGAATAATTCTGTCTCTATCAATTTGAAAAGGTGAACGATAGTCGTTACTTCTTTCACTTTTTTTTAATCTTTCAAAGTCGAATTCATTATAAAAAAGATTTTTCATATAGTTTTTGTTTTGTTTAGAACGAAAGCAATTTAAGAAATAAATTTATCAAGAACATGTTTATGAAATTATTTTTGTTTCAATCTTGGCAATGTTTTCGATTTCTCCGTAAATAAAATCACCGGGAACAACTTTGCTAACACCTTCAGGCGTTCCTGTAAAAATCAAATCACCTTTTTCCAATTTCAATCTTGTTGAAATAAATTTTACAATTTGCGCTGGAGAAAAAATCATATTATCAATTGAAGAACTTTGTTTTAATTCATCATTTACTTTTAGAAGAATTTTTTCGTTGCCTTTAATTTTATATTCATTTTTCAGAACGATTTCAGAAAGAACTGTTGCAGTATCAAAACATTTTGCAAAAGTCCAAGGATCGCCCTTTTCCTTAAACTTGAATTGCAAATCACGGAGAGTCATATCTAATCCAACTGTGTAACCATGAATTGCATTTTCAGCTTCTTCATCATTAGCGTTTTTAATATCTTCACCGATATATAAAACAAGCTCAACTTCATGTTGAAGATTTTTAGAATAAGTAGGATGAACAACAGATTCACCAGAAAAAATAACTGTTGAAGCCGGTTTCAAAAATACAATTGGAAATTCGTCAGGAATTTCATTTCCCATTTCTTTTGCGTGAGCAGCATAATTTCTTCCAACGCAAACAATTTTTCCAATTGCAACTTGTTCATTATGGTTTTTGAATTTCAAAAATTTCATGGATTCCTCTTTTATGTTTTTTGTTCTTTCTTTTTTGCGGCAGGAAATAAAATATTATTTAATATCAATCTATAACCAGGAGAGTTTTTGAACAAACTTAAATCTGTTGGCGGATCTCCAACAGCATGTTGATAATCTTCTGGATCGTGTCCACCGTAAAATGTAAAAGTTCCTCTTCCAAAATTTCCATGAAGATATTTAACTTGATCTGTGCCAGCACGTTCTCCCAAAATATAAACAGATGGTTTAATTAATTTTTTGCGAAACATTGTTGTTTGTCCCATAAAGCCCGGAATAACATTAACATGATTTTGAGTTAACATTGTTGGAACAGGATCATACTTTGCCGAGAAATCAAAAAGAGTGAAATAATCATTTTGTTGTGGTCCAATTTCAAGCGGTTGAATATCAATATCGCTGTATTCATAAACCAGTGGATTCATTTCTAATTTAAAATTTTGGAAAGCAAAAGTTTGTGAGAAGTCTAATTTGTTTTGAGCATCAACATCGGGTGGATCGCCGTCATACATTCTATCAACAATATCTGTGTTTTGTGCTGCGAGTGCAATATCATAAGAATCTGTAGCAGAACACATTGCAAATAAAAATCCACCATTGCCGACATATTGTTTAATTGCAAGCACAACAGCTTTTTCCATTTGGCTAACTTTTTTGAATCCAAGTTTTTTCGCTTCATTTTCATAAACAGATTGTTGTTCAACATACCATTGAGCTTCGCTGAAAGAAGCATAAAACTTTCCATATTGACCAGTAAAATCTTCATGATGAAGATGAAGCCAATCATATTTTGATAAATCACCACGCAAAATTTCCTCGACCCAAATTTTATCATATTTAACTTCAGCATAATCTAAAGCAAGAGTTACAGCGTCATCCCAAGGTTTAAAATTTGGTGGAACATAAACAGCAATGTTTGGTGCTTTTTCTAAACGAACAACATCCATGTTATTTTCTTCACTTTGAACAAAGGAATAAATTGATGTTGCTTCTTCAGAAGAAAGGGTTTGAAAAGAAACTCCTTTCAATCTGCATTTTAATGCTAACTCGTTACTATAATCCAGCATAAAAGATCCACCACGATAATTAAGAAGCCAATCTGCAGTCGAGCCTTGTTTTAACGCGTTGAAAGTTATTCCGTAAGCTTTTAAGTGATTTGTTTGCTGTAAATCCATATAAATCAAAATTTTGGATTGAGCAAAATTCAAAATCGAAAAGAATATAGTTAGCAGAAAAATTTTTTTAATCATTAATTTTTATTAATTCTTATTAGCTTAAAAATTTTTTCACGTATGTTGTTCCTGCAAAAATAAAAAAGCTCGAACTCTTTATGAATTCGAGCTTTAATAGAACAGTAAATTTATTTATGCAGTTTTTCTATCACTTTCAATGTAAAGAGGTTTTTCATTTTTACTAACTACATCTTTGGTAATTAAGCATTTATCAATATTTTCTTTTGTAGGAAGTTCATACATAATATCGAGTAAAATTCCTTCAACTATTGAACGCAAAGCACGAGCACCAGTTTTTCTTTCCATTGCTTTTTTAACAATTTCATCAAGAGCTTTTTCATCGAATTCTAATTCAACACCTTCGAGAGAAAATAATTTTTTGTATTGTTTGACTAAAGCATTTCTTGGCTCGGTCAAAATATTTTTCATTGCTTTTGCATTTAATGAAGCCAATGGAGCGATGATTGGTAATCTTCCAACTAATTCTGGAATTAATCCATATTTAACTAAATCTTCCGGTTGAACTTTTTGAATTAGATTATCTCTTTCAACTTCTGTTGAACTTTTTACATTTGTATCAAAGCCAATCGGATTTCTATTTATTCTACTTGCAATAATATTTTCAATTCCATCAAATGCACCGCCACAAATGAATAGAATATTTTTTGTGTTAACATTTATTAAACTTTGTTCAGGATGTTTTCTTCCGCCGCGTGGAGGAACCCCAGCGATAGTTCCTTCCAAAATTTTTAATAAAGCTTGTTGAACACCTTCACCGGAAACATCACGAGTAATTGAAACACTTTCACTTTTGCGAGCAATTTTATCTATTTCATCAATGTAAACAATTCCCTTTTGTGCTTTTTCTAAGTTATAATCGGCTGCTTGAAGTAATCTTACCAAAACAGTCTCTACATCATCGCCAACATATCCAGCTTCTGTTAATGTTGTCGCATCAGCAATTGCAAATGGAACGTCAAGAATTTTTGCAAGTGTTTGAGCTAATAAAGTTTTACCGACACCAGTTGGACCAATTAAAAGTATATTACTTTTTTCGATTTCAACATCATCAACTTCGAATAAAGAATTTGTTGCGTTAATTCTTTTGTAGTGATTATAAACAGCTACAGCTAAAATTTTCTTTGCAAGGTCTTGATCAATAACATAATCATCAAGATTTGCTTTTATCATATCTGGCGTTAAAGTTGGAGTATAATTTTCTTTTTTAGAATGTTGGGCAACATTACTTTTTAATATTTCAACACTTGTTTTTATACAAATATCACAAATGTAAACATCTGGACCAGCAACAAGTGAGGAAACTTCGCTTCCGTCTCTTCCGCAGAATGAACATTTTACGCTACGAGGTTCTCTAGTTTCTTTCATTTTTTCCTGTATTAGTTTGAAATTGCATTAAGTTCTTCTCTTACACGGTCAAAATAGATGGAGTTTGGGAATTTTTCAAGTATTAGGGCATAAGTTTTTTTTGCGGCTTCAATATTTTTTTCGCCATATTTTTGGGTCTGAGCCAGTAAAAACAGCGATTTTTCACTAAAAACGCCATTTTCTTCACTTTCAGAGAGTTTTTTTAAGATTTCTGTAGCTTCAAAAAATTTATTTTGAGCAATCAAAATTTCCGCAATTTTTAGCTTTGCGAACTGATTAATTAAAAACAAGTTATCATTTTCACTTAAAGTTTTAAATTCAATGAAAGCTTGTTGAAGATTATTTTGTAACAAAAGCAATTCTGCTTTTGCATAAGAAAGAAGATTTAGTGAATCTTTTTTTGTTGAATTGATTAGAAATAAATTTTCTAACGCATCATTTGCGAAATCATCTTGAAGGTTTTTTATATTTTCTTGGAAGCGTGAAATTGAATTTGAAAAATTTCCGTTCCAGAATTCAATCTTTGCTAAAAGAAAATTTGCTTCAGCAATATTTGTTGGTTCACTTCTTTGGTTTTGCAAAACTTTGGTCAACAGAGCTTGTGCATCATTCAATTTATTTTTTTGAATAAAAATTCTTCCTCGATTTATCAAAGAAAGAACAGAATAATTTGTGTAAGGGAAATGAAGTTCAACTAAATGATAAACACTATCTGCTTTTTGAAAGTCAAAAAGTCGTTTTGAATAAATTTCAGCAATTCTAAAATATGCTTCTGCGGAATTTGAATTCTCTTTAAATTCATCAATAAATTTTTGATAAGACAAAATTAAATTTTTGTATTCTGATTCATTTATTTTTTGCGGAAGAATAAATGGTTTCCATTGCTGATCAACCAACTCACTTTTTTTGTTTAATGATTCCTCAAGTGTTTTGGCAAATCCGATTCGAGCAGCAATTTCATAATTTGAATTCGGGTATTTTTCCAAAATCATTTTGAATGACTTTGCCGAAATATCAAATTGCTTGCTACGAAAAGCTTCCAATGCAAAAAAGTATAAATGAGAACCATTTCCATTGAATTGATTTTCCATTTTCACAATTACATCAAAAGCATTTTGGTAATCGCCAATTTGTTGATAAACGCTCGATAACAAATCATAAAGCTCAAGTTTAGAATTTGATTTGATAAAATTTTTAATCGCATTAATTGTTTGTTCTGCAGCTTGAGGTCGCGTTATGTAAGATGAAATTCTTGGTTTTACAGTAGAAATAAATTCTGGATTTGAAACTATTAATTCACAAAATTCAGTTGCCGCACTTTCAAAGTTCATATTAATTGCATAAATATTCGCAAGATCGAGTGAAAAAACATATTTGTCATCAGCTAAAACTTTTCCTCGTTTCAAATAATCAATTGCTTTTTCAAACGCCCGATTTTCCAGCGCATAATTTGCAATCACGCGATAAACAACGTTTGATTTTGGATTTGTAGCAATTCCCTTTTCCCAAGTTTCATAAGCTTGTTGAATATTATCTGTCATAAAATAAACTGAACCAAGCATTCCATAATTTGTAACATCATTTGGATTTTGTGCAATTCTATTTTGAATTAATTGAATTGCCGAATCATATTTTTTTTGTGTGATAAGATTTCTACTAAGTGATTCAAAATATGAATAGTTGAATGGTTGCAGTTGAAATAATTCACGATAAATTTCTTCGGCTTTTTCAAATTGACCAGCCATTTCATAAGTCTGTGCAAGTCTGTATTTATTATCAAGATTTTGAGAATAAACCAGAGTTGCAAATAAAAACAATATGACAAAAAAATTTTTCATTTATTGTTGAAAATATTTTTCGTCAAAGATGTTTCCGATGTTTAAAATCGTATTTGGATCGAAAACAAGTTTTAAATTTGCCATTTCACGAATTACATTTTCACCGTACATCATCAACAAATAATCTCTTTTACTTTTTCCAATTCCATGTTCAGCAGAAACAGTTCCTTTTAACCGCACAGCTTCTTTACAAATCATTGAATATAATTTTTTGGAGAGCTCAAATTCATTTTCATCTTTTGGAATCATATTCAAATGTGGATGACAATTTCCAAGATGACCATAAACAACATATTCAATTGAGTTTTGTTCAACCAAATTTTTCATCCATGAATAAAACTGTCTAAAATTTTCAAGCGGTACGGCAACATCAGTCCCAACTTTGCGAAGATTTCTCCGGGCAACAATTTCATTAACTTTCCATGCAATTGCATGACGAAACTCTTTGAATTTTTCTTCTTCTTTTTTATCGAAGGCAATCCAAACTAAATCAACATTCGCATTGTGTTTTGAAATTAAATCAAGCCAAGCACCATTTATTTCTTCTTCATTATTTATGATTTCCTGTTCTATCCAAACGGCACAACAATTATCCGGAACCTTTGCAAAATCATTTCGCAAATAGTTTAAAGTATGATGATCAAAAAATTCTATTCCTCGAGCATCAATCACGGAAGATGAATTTAATGACAAATCTCTTGATTCATCAATAAAGTTGAAAGCATCATTTTCGTTTTCAAAAAAGATAATGCATGAAAAAACATTTTCATTGTATTCAATTAATTTCAATTTTATTTCTGTAATGACACCAAGTGTTCCTTCAGAGCCAATAAACAAATCAATCAAATCCATGTTTTCTTTGCAAAAATAACCAGCAGCATTTTTGGTTTGAGGCATATCAAATTTTGGAATGCTGAAGGAAATTATACGTCTTTCATTTGTAATTAAAGTTGCTTCAAAGCCAATAGCTTTTTCTTTTCCTCTATTTATGATTAGAGTTTCTCCGGTTGGTAAAATTACTTTTATTGAAAGCACATAATTTCTTGTTGGTCCATATTTGAAAGTTCTTGCGCCTGATGAATTTGTTGCAACGGTGGCACCGATAAAACAATTTCTTTCTGTTGGATCTGGTGGATAGAATAATTTTTTTGACTCAACAAATTCTTGTAAATCTTTTAAGATAACAGCAGGTTGAACAACAACATATTTTTCTTTTTCATTCAACTCAATTATTTTATTTAATTTTTCTAAAGAAAGAATTACACCATCAAGTGGAACTCTTCCACCTGTTAATCCAGTTCCATTTCCACTAATTGTAACTTTAGTTTTGGTTTGATTAAAAGATTTGATCAGCTCAATAAGTTCTGTTTCGTTTTCTGGAATGTAAACAGCAGAAGCATTTCCTTTGAAATTAGATGCATCGGAAAGATAACTTTCAAACTCATCTTTATTTTTTTTGATTATCATTCTTCAACTTTGATATTATGGCGTTGCATAATTTCTTTCCAAGTTTCAAAATCAAGCTGTTCGGATTCTTCAATCAACATGATTGGAATATCATTTTCTATTTTGTAACGACGCCGAGTATTTTTATCAACAGAAACAAGATAATTTCCATCCAATACCAAATCTGCTTTTGATTCAGGACAGCATAGAATATCAAGTAATTCTTTTGAAATCATTTTAACTCCAGTTCTTGTTATTCATAATTCTAATCTAAAAATAAAAGAAGTGAAAGCACAAATAAAAAAGTAGTTCAAGAAATTACGCGAGAAGGATTATCTTCAACAAATTCTTTCCAAGAACGACTTCTTTTTGTTGGTGAAGTAACTTTAAAAGCATGACAAACTGCTACGGCTAATGCATCAGTTTCATCAAATTTTATTTTATTGTTTTTTAAGCACAATAATTTTTTCATCATAAACTGAACTTGATTTTTAGAAGCCGCACCATTTCCAACAACAGCTTTCTTAATTTCTCTTGGAGAATATTCTTTGATTGGTAAATCATTATGAATCGCAACTAACATCGAAGCTCCACGCGCATAACCAATTTTCAATGTTGATTGAACATTCTTTCCGTAAAAAGCTGTTTCTAATGCAAACTCATCCGGCCTAAATTTTTTTATAAGAGAATTTATTTCAGCATAAATTACTTGAAGTCTCTTTGCTTGTTCTTTATAAGCATTAATTTTTATAATACCAGAAGCAACATGTTTGATCTCATTGTTTTCAAAATCAACAATTCCATAACCAGTAATTAAAGTTCCGGGATCAATACCTAAAATTCTCATTTCATCTCGACTAATCTTTTATATCAGCATTTGTATAAACATTCTGAACATCATCACAATCTTCAATTGCATCCATAAGTTTTTCAAATTTTTCCGCTGCTTCACTTGTAATTTCATGATTTGTTTTAGGAATCCATTGCAAAGAAGCATTTTCAATGTTTAATTTTTTTTCTGCAAGAGCACGACGAATGCGTTCAAAATCTTCTATGGAAGTTTTCACTTGAAAAAATTCTTCTTCTGTAATTAAATCATCAGCACCAACATCCAAAATAATTTCCATCATTTCATCTTCACTTTTTCCATCACGTTTGATTGTAATAATTCCTTTGTGTTCGAACATCCATGCAACAGAATTGGTTTCTCCGAGCGTGCCTCCATATTTTGTAAACATGTGTCGTATTTCTTGAATAGTTCTGTTTTTGTTATCTGTTGCAGCTTCAACTAAAATTGCAGCACCACCGGGACCATAACCTTCATACATAACTTCGAAAAGTTGTTGTCCTTCAAGTTCGCCAGAAGCTTTTTTAATTGCTCTTTCAATATTTTCAGCGGGCATATTTGCAGATTTTGCATTATCAATTGCCAAACGTAATCTTGCGTTTCCTTCAGGATCTGAACCGCCTTGTCTAACTGCAATCATTATTTCTTTAATTATGCGAGAAAAGATTTTCCCTTTTTTTGCATCAAGTACTGCTTTTTTTCTTTTGATGGTTGACCATTTATTATGTCCTGACATATTAAACCTCTAAATGATTTCCATTTTTATCTTTTATGTGTAAATCTCTAATTCTAATTTGAGGAAAAGGTTTTCCATCTTTCATAATTGATTCGATTGTGTACACAATATCAACAAGATTTTTATCTTTATCAATTTTTCCAACGAATGAACCGAGATTAAATCCAATTGCATCCAGAATTTTATCGTGACCATTTTGTTTAAAACTTGTAACAAGATGATTTGTGCCGACTAATCTTGGTGGTTGAACCAAAGAAACATTTTCACTTAAAAAAGTTGGACGCATGTTTCCGGGTCCAAATGGAGCAAATTGATCTAATATTCTAATAAACTTTGGAGAAATTTCTGATAAATTAATTTTAGCATCAATTAGAATTTCCTGAAGTACATGTTCTTCTTTCAAACTGGATTTTAAAACTTCATTAAACTTCTTTTTGAAATCTTCGAGTTTATCGACTTCAATTGCTAATCCAGCAGCAGCTTCGTGACCGCCAAACTGAACTAAAAATTCTTCACAATTTTGAAGCGCTTCATAAATATTAAAACCGGGAATACTTCTTGCAGAACCTTTTGCAACACCATCAATAGTTGTTAGCATTATAGTTGGGCGATTATATTTTTCAACCATTCTTGAAGCAACAATTCCAATTACTCCGGGATGCCAATCTTCATAATGAAGTATAATTGCCATGTCATTTTCTAAATCAATAGTTTCTTCAAGTAAACTTGTTGCATGAGAGAATGTCATCTCATCAATTTTTCTTCTTTCAGAATTTTCCTCTTCAAGAATTTTTGCAAGCTCTGTTGCTTTTTGAGGATCGTCAGTTGTAAATAATTCAACAGCGCGATGAGCATCACCTAATCTTCCAACGGCATTTACTCTTGGTGCAATTGTAAAAACAACTTGACCAGCGGAAAGATTTCCAGGTTCCATTCTTGCAGAACGAATTAATGCAGCAATTCCTGGACGAGGATTTGTGTTAATTAAGTCCAATCCTTCTTTTACTAAAATTCTGTTTTCATCTGTTAAGGAAACAATATCAGCAGCACCAGCAAGAGCAACAAGATCCAAAAATTTTAATGGAAGATTATCTTTTCCTATTCTTGAAGCAACAGCAGAAGCGAGTTTAAAAGCAACACCAGCGCCAGATAAATATTTGAAAGGATAATTACAACCCGGTTTTATCGGATCTAAAATTGCATAAGCATTTGGCAAAACATCTTTCGGTTTATGATGATCACAAATGATTGTATCAATTCCCAAAGAGTTTGCATGATCGACTTCTTCAACTGCGGTTATACCACAATCAACGGAAATAATTAAGTCTATATTTTTTTCTTTTAGAAGATCAATGCTTTGAACAGAAATTCCATAACCCTCAGTTAATCTATTTGGAATGTAAGTTTCAACATTTGCCCCGAGTTCTTTTAAAAAAAGATACATCAAAGCAGCCGAACAAGTGCCATCAACATCATAATCACCGTAGACGCAAATTTTTTGATTATTTGTTAAAGCACTAATTACTCTATCGGTTGCAGCATGCATTCCATCCATTAAAAATGGATCGTGAAGAGCAGAAAGAGAAGGACGGAAAAAATTTTTAGCTTCAAAGAAATTTGTAATACCACGATTAATTAAAAGAGAAGCAAGAACATTTGAAATGTTCAAGCTATCAGCCAAAGCGAGAACTGCCTTTTCGTCTGGCGAGTTTTTCAGCTTCCAACGTTTAGTTTGCATATTTCCCTTGGAAGCAGAAGAAAATAAATGATTCTTGTCTATAAGCCGAATTCTGTTCCTCGAAAAATCGAGGTAGCAATTATTTATCTTGTTCCGAAATTACTTTCGGAATCCAGCGGTCTACCCGAAAGTCAATTCCAAAAGGAATTCAAAGCGAGCAACTTTGTTCATCAAAAGATGAAAACTTTCTGCTTGACCTTGCACCAGGTGGGGTTTGCCCTGCCTTCAATATTACTATTGAAGCGGTGAGCTCTTACCTCGCCTTTTCACCCTTACCTCGAATTACTTCGGGGCGGTGTATTTTCTGTGGCACTTTCCGTATCTCACTAAAGAGACCCCGGGTGTTACCCGGCACCCTGCTCTTTGGTGTTCGGACTTTCCTACCCGCATAATGCGAATCAATTGCCCAACAAGAATCATCGGTTCTTCTTCTACTTACTTATTTATTATACATTTATTTAACTGGGACAAATATAAGAAAAAAATTTTTTGAGTTGCATTCTTCTTTATATACACTTCTTTTAAAATCTTTATCATGCGAAGCTTTATTATATTTGCACCCATTAATTTTTTTGGGTGACAAATGAAAAAATATTCAGTTATTGTTTTCGATTTGGGAAATGTTTTAATTCCTTTTAATTACAATATGGTAATTGATAAGTTTAATAATAAGAAAGCGGGTTTAGGCGATAAATTTAAAAATCTTTACGCTGAGAATTATCATATTCATCAACAATTTGAAAAAGGTGAAATCTCTTTAGATGAGTTTGTAAAAATTATGCTCAATTGGTTAGAAGGAATGTTTTCAAAAGAGGAGTTTATAGAAATCTTTGCTAAGATTTTTACAACCAACGATGATGTTATTAATTTAATTCCTGAGTTAAAGAAAAAATATAAAGTTGCACTTCTCTCAAATACAAATGTTTTGCACAAAGAATTTGGTTATGGTCATTATGAATTTTTAAATTATTTTGATAAAACATTTTACTCACACGAAGTTGGTGCAATTAAACCGGAAGAAAAAATTTATCGCACCGTTGAATCTTTTACACAAAAACCACCGGAAGAACATTTCTTTATTGATGATGTTTTAGAATATGTAAACGGAGCAAAAAAATGTGGCTGGAATGGAGTTCAGTTTATTTCACCAAAACAATTAATTGAAGATTTAAAGAAAGAAAATATTTTATAATTTTTTTTTATTATTTCTGTAAAGCACCCAAGAGATGTAAACGTTCTGATATAAAACGTAAAACACAGGTCCAAGAGCTGCGAGTGGATTCATATATGTTAATGCAATCCAAATTGTGAATGCATTATTTTTTTGTCCCAACGATTGACTTGATTCAGCAGAATATTCTTTTCCACCAATTAACCAACCCAATCCAAAAAAGAAAAAGCAAAGCAATCCAGATAATAATGCAATTAAGAACACAAGCTGCAAGTTTTCTGAGTTTTCATTTCTAATATAAGTTGATGCATCAGAAACAGCGATATAAATGTTTGCAATTAAAATATAGTATGAAGAATCTTTCCACTCGACTAATTTTTTCCAAATCTTTGGAAGAGTAAATCTTGTTGCTTGAGATAGAAATAATGGAATTGAAATTGTAATCAGAACAGGAAAAAGAACATCACTAATTTTTATTTGATGCGTTGATTGTGTTACTAAAGGTAATAGAAATGGAATTAACAAAGAGATAATAATGTTATTTAGCAAAAGAGAAAACATAACAAAATCAACTTTTCCTTTTCTTAAACTTATTATAACAGGTGCAGCAATTGCTGTTGGTGCGATTGACGTAATAAAAGCTGTCTGAGCAATTGACGTATTAAAAAAGTTAATTGTGTAATAAAAAACTAATGAGGAAACAATTATTATTGCCAGAATTACAAAATGTATTTTGTGAATAATTTCTCTGTTCGTTTTTATATCAAGAAAAGAAAAAAACAAAAGCAGCATCAGAAAGTAACGAATAAGAAAAACATAATGATGACCATAAGGCAAGAATATTCCTAAAAGAATTGAGATGAGTAGAAGTAAATTTTTCATTTTGTTGTTAAGCCATTAATTCAAAAATAATGTTAAATTAAATTCATAAAAATTTTTTTTAGAAACTCTAAAATAAATCTATAATTTGCATATCAATATTTTGGTGGAAAAAGAATGAACAAAAAATTAGTAAAACAGATTTCAATTACAGCCATTATCGCTTTAATTATTATTTTGATTGTCCTTCCAAAATTATCAAAAAAGAATGATGCTGAACCAACAAACAAAATCAAAGGAGCAGTAATTTCTGCTCAAGTTAAAATTGCAAAACCAAAAACTTTTGAAAACTCATTAAATGTTTCGGGTTCTATAATTGCTAATGAAGAAGTTGATCTTCACACGGAAACCTCCGGAAAAGTAACGGGAATATTTTTTCAAGAAGGTTCATATGTGAAAAAAGGAGATCTGCTTTTGAAAATTAATGACGCTGATTTACAAGCACAATTGAAAAAAGCAGAAATAAAAAAGAAAGATTATGAAGAAAAAGAATTTCGTCAAAAAAGATTATTTGAAAGAAATGGAATTAGCAAAGAAACTTATGAAGAAGCAGTTAACAATCTTAACTCTGCAATCGCCGATGTTGAAAACATAAAAGCTTTGATTGCTAAAACAGAAATTCATGCACCATTTAATGGCAAAATTGGATTAAGATATGTCAGCGAAGGAGCTTATGTTACTCCATCAACTCAAATTGCAAAGCTTCAAAATGTTAATCCTGTAAAAATAGATTTTACAATTCCACAACGTTATGCAAATGAAATCTCTGTTGGCAATACAATTCAAATTAGTACCCCAAACGGGAAAAGATACATCGCAAAAATTTATGCGATTGAATCAAAGATTAATCCAGATACACGATCACTTCAAGTAAGAGCAAGTTGTAATAATCCTAATGGTGAATTAATTCCAGGAAGTTATGTTTCTGTTGTTGTTAATCTAAATGAAATTAAAAACGCAATATCAATTCCAACAGAAGCACTTTCCTTAGATATAACAGGTGAAATAGTTTTTCTTTATAAAAAAGGAATTGCAATTCCACAAAAAGTTGAAAGTGGTATTCGGACAGAAAAAGAAGTTCAAATTACAAATGGAATTAAAAATGGTGATACTGTGATTGTCTCTGGAATTATGCAGATGCGACCAAGAGCAAAAGTTAAAATCACTTCTTTTTTAAATGATTAAACAGTGTTTCCATTCACAAATTTTAACTTAAGAGTTCAATATGAGTTTATCATCATTAAGTATTAGAAGACCCGTACTTTCAATAGTGATGTCTTTGTTTATTGTTTTACTTGGTGTTATTGGATACACATATTTAGGAGTAAGAGAATATCCAAGCATCGATCCACCAATCATTACTGTGAGTGTTTCATATGTTGGTGCAAATGCAGATATAATAGAATCACAAATTACAGAACCACTTGAAGAAAGTATAAATGGAATTGCAGGTATTAGATCGATTACTTCTGTATCAAGAGATGGAAGATGTAGTATAACAGTTGAGTTCAATGTTGAAGTAGATTTAGAAGCCGCAGCAAACGATGTTCGTGAAAGAGTATCAAGATCAGTTGCGTTACTTCCACCAGATGCAGATCCACCAGTTGTAACTAAAACTGATGCAGATGCAAATCCAATTATGTATATAACTCTTAAAAGCAATTCGAAAAATTTGTTAGAAATTTCTGATATAGCTTCCAATGTTTTTAAAGAAAGACTACAAACAATTCCGGGTGTAAGTCAAGTTTCTATATTTGGAGAAAAAAGATTTTCAATGAGACTTTGGCTTGATCCATATAAAATGGCTTCGCTAAAAGTTTCTCCTCAGGAAGTAAGAAGTGCCTTGAACAGCGAAAACATTGAATTACCTTCCGGAAAAATTGAAGGTGCAAACACTGAATTAACAATTAGAACAAAAGGAAGATTATTAACGCCACAAGAATTTAATAATCTTATCATAAGAGAAAACAATAAAGATTTTATTCGTCTTTCAGATATTGGCTATGCAGAACTTGGACCGGAAAATGAATATTCAATTTTGAAAATTAATGGTACACCAATGATTAGTGTTGTGCTACTTCCTCAACCAGGTTCAAATCATATAGAAATTGCTGATGAATGTTACAGAAGATTAGAGCAAATCAAAAAAGATATTCCGCAAGATATTATAACTGAAGTTCGACTTGATCAAACAAAATATATTCGCAAATCAATCAAAGAAGTTGAAGAAACAATTTTAATGGCATTTGGACTTGTAATTTTAATCATCTTTTTGTTTTTGAGGGATTGGAGAACTACAATCATTCCAATTATTGCAATTCCAATTTCTTTAATCGGTGCGTTTTTCATAATGTATTTTTCAAATTTTACAATAAATGTTTTAACCTTGCTTGGAATTGTCTTGGCTATTGGAATGGTTGTCGATGATGCAATTGTAGTTTTAGAAAATATTTATAAGAAGATTGAAGATGGAATGAATCCAATGGAAGCTGGAATTAAAGGTTCATCGGAAATTTTCTTTGCAATAATTTCAACAACAGTTTCTTTGGCGGTTGTCTTTTTGCCAATTATGTTTTTGCAAGGTGTAACGGGAAGATTGTTCAGAGAATTTGCTGTTGTAATTGCAGGCTCAGTTGTTATTTCAGCATTTGTTGCTTTAACACTTACACCAATGTTGAGTTCACGTGTAATAAATAAATCTGTGCACCATAGTAAGTTTTATCAATTGACTGAACCATTCTTTCAAAAATTAATAGGTGGATATAATTCACTTTTAACAAAATTTTTGAGAAAACGTTGGCTTGCATTTGTAATAATTGGAATAGCGGCACTAACAATTTTTTTTACGATGAAACTTCTTCAATCTGAACTTGCACCAATTGAAGATAGAAATGAAATTAGAATTACAACAACAACTCCTGAAGGTTCAACTTTCAATTACACATACAATTTTATGGAAAAGTTGAATCAATTGATTGAAGAAAAAGTGCCGGAGAGCGAATCAATCTTAATGGCAGTAGCAATTGGCGGCGGAGGTGGTTCAAATAATAGTGGCTTTATTAGAATTTCATTAGTTGAACCGGAAAAAAGAAATCGTTCTCAGCAAAAAATTTATGAAGACTTATCAAAACAAGTTAATAAACTTAGCGATGGAAGAACATTTGTTGTTCAAGCTCAAACAATTGGAACACAACGCGGTGGTGGTTTGCCGGTTCAATATGTTGTTCAAGCTCCAACATTAGAAAAGTTAAGAGAAATCATTCCAAAATTTTTAGATGAAGCAAGAAACGATAATACATTTGCTCAGGTGGATGTAAATCTTAAATTCAGTAAACCAGAATTAGTTCTAGAAATTGATCGTTCCAAAGCAAGAGAACTTGGTGTTGCAGTCGTTGATATTGCTCAAACTTTACAATTTGCTTTTAGTGGTCAGCGTTATGGTTATTTCATTATGAATGGAAAACAATATCAGATCATTGGTCAAGTTGCAAAAGAATATAGAAGCAAACCACTTGATTTACAAACTCTTTACGTTAAATCGAGAAAGGGTGAATTAATTCAACTTGATAATTTTGTTACGTTAAAAACTCAAAGCACACCGCCGCAACTTTATCGTTTCAATAGATATGTTTCTGCAACTTTCTCTGCAAGTTTAGCTCCGGGTAAAACTATTGGCGATGGAATTGATGCAATGGATAGAATTGCACAAAAAGTTTTAGATAAATCATTCTCAACAGCACTTACAGGAACATCAAAAGATTTTAAAGAAAGCTCATCGAGTTTACTTTTTACATTTATGCTTGCATTAGTTTTTCTTTATTTAATTCTTTCAGCGCAGTTCGAGAGTTTTCGCGATCCATTTATAATTATGTTCACAGTTCCTCTTGCGGTTGCAGGTGCTTTCTTTTCTTTGTATGTGTTTAATCAAACAATGAACATTTTTAGTAACATTGGATTAGTTATGTTAATTGGACTGGTAACAAAGAATGGAATTTTGATAGTTGAGTTTGCAAATCAAAAGAAAGCACAAGGACTAAGTGTAATAGAAGCGGCACGTGAAGCTGCGGTTTTGCGTTTTAGACCAATTCTTATGACAAGTTTATCAACAATACTTGGCACACTTCCAATCGCACTTGCCATTGGTGCCGGTTCTGAAAGTCGCGTATCAATGGGAATTGCAGTAATTGGTGGATTAACTTTTTCGACCGTGTTAACTCTATTTGTAATTCCTGCAATTTATTCTTACTTCTCAGAAAAAGTTAAAACAGTTTCAAATGTGGTTGTGGAATCAAACGAAAATAATAAAAGTTTATAGGTGAAAAGTGAAAGCAGTAATTAAAAATATTTTGCTTTTGAGTTTGGTTTTGTTTGCAAATTATTTTGCACAAACTAAAATGACTTTGGATGAAGCAATCAAAATTGCTCTTGAAAAAAATTATGATATTCAACTTGCTAAAGATGATTTATTAATAGGCGAAAATAATTACTCAATTGGTAATGCGGGATTTCTTCCCAAAGTAGATGTAACCGCATCAAAGACAAGAACAGTTAACAACACAAAGCAAGAATATTCAAGCGGTTCGAGCGTTGATAAAAAGAACGCCGGTTCAAATTCCACCAATGCTGGTATTGCTTTAAGTTGGACAATCTTTGATGGTTTAAAAATGTTTATCTCTTTTTCTAAATTGAAAGAATACAAAGAACTTGGTGAAATAAAACTTCGTGCTCAAATTGAAAGTTCTGTCTTTGATGTTATAAAAAACTATTATGATATAGTACGTCAAAAACAAAATTATAAGTCGGCATTAGAAAGCGTTTCTATTTCTCAAGAAAGGTTAAAAATTGCCGAAGAAAAATTTTCGGTTGGTTCTGCATCAAAACTTGATGTATTGCGTGCTCAAGTTGATTTGAATTCCGATAAATCCAATCTTCTTAATCAAGAAGTAACTTTAAATAGTTTGAAAATATCTTTAAATAACTTATTGTCATTACCTGTTGAAAATGATTTTGATGTTGAGGATTCAATTGAAATTAAAGAGGATTTGTCATTTCAAAGAATTAAAGAATTGGCTTTTGAAAAAAACACAAGCTTACTTCAGGCAGAAAAATTAAAAATTATTTCTGCTTATGATGTTAATTCAACTTTTACAGATTACTTGCCTAAAATTTCTTTAAGCACAGGTTATAATTATCTTCAATCGGTTGCTGATGCAGGTCTTGTAAAATCCAACAAGAGTTATGGATATAATTATGGAATCAGTTTTAGCTGGAATTTATTTAACGGATTTAATACTCAACTTGCTTATGAAAATGCAAAAATTAATTTTGATAAAAACTTGATTTACCTCGAAGCAATTAAAAATGATGTAGATGCTGCTATAGTAGTTGCATTCAAAAACTACAAAAAAAATTTAGAGATACTTGAATTAGAGAAAACTAATGTTTCTGTAGCGAAAGAAAATTTAGAACTAGCAATTGAAGAGCTCAAACTTGGTTCAATTTCTCCGATTGAGTTTCGTGATATTCAGAAAAATTATATTAGTGCACAAAGTAGATTAATTACTGCTCAGTTTACAGCAAAAGTAAGTGAAAGCGAATTGTTAAAACAAAGTGGAATTCTTAGAAATTAAGTTTGGTTTTATTATAAACTGCTTTATTAACTTTTTCGTCTGTTGGATTTTCGATATTTCCTAATTTCTTTAATTCTTCAGCAGTTTCAAAAATAACTTTATCAAAAATCTTTATTGTCTCTTCTTCTATTGCTTTACTTTCTTCTGCGGCTTGTTTAAAGAAAGTCATTTTAAGCAAAAAATTATTTAATATATGATGAACAGCTCGCATTGTTGTCTTGAAGAGTTGATTTTTCTCTTCGACTTTCTTCTCAATTTTGATTTGTTCTTTTCGGATAATAATAAAAAGCAAAAGTGAAGTTGACAAAACAAAGAACCAACCTTTATAAGTCTGAAGATTTGTTAAAACAGCTGGAGAAGGATTGAGAGATAAAATTGCTCTATCTGATAAGAAAATCCAAAGAGCAGAAATTAAAAAGTAAGTGATTGAAATTTTATAATGTGGTTTCATTTTGCCTTAGTTATTTAGATTAATAATTGCGGAGAGACTTACAAAATTTATGTGCTGAGTATTTCCATTAAACACTCTTTACAATTAAACACGAGTTGATATTTATTAGTTTCATTAACCAAATAAAGTGGCTCGTTTAATTTTTTATCTGTGTCGAATGGACAAAGACCAAGCTCATCTTTGATACAATATTTGCAGGTCATAACTGTTTTGTTTCGATGATCTTTTTGTAATTCAAAACCCGGCTCGATTTCTTTTGCACCGAGTTCTTCATAAAATTTTTTTGCAAGCTGATTAACTACATTGGCTTTGTAATCGAGTTTTTCATCAATTTTTATCGAAGCGGTTTTGGGTTCAAACTTTTCACGTTTATGATTTTTTATTCTTTCAATCTCTAAATCCAAAAGTGTTTTTCTTCGCCACTCGTTAATTTCTTTAACGGGAAAGAATAACATCTCGGAAAAATTGATGTCAACTTTAGAAACGTTAAAAATAGTATTACCACTTTTTGACAGGTTACTTTTTATTGTTTCAATCGCAGCATTAATATTTTTAGCTTTTTGTTTTAATGTTTGAAAATTATTTACAACCTTTATTTCATTTTCATCTTTAACTTCCAATGTTATTCCATCATCTGATTCACTGATTTTAAATTTAACATCAATTTTTCGTTTGCATTCTTTTTCTAATTCTTTGTTAAAATGATGGTCATAGTTTCTATAAATTTTTGTTCCGGGTTTAATCTCAAAAAAATCTTTCGTGAAAATTTTATTCCCTTCAACTTTGTTGACATTAAAACCAATCAAAGAATCTGAGTTATCAAAAAAACAAATTCCATCACCGGCAGATATTTTTTCTGTTGTTCCAATTCTAAATCCTGTGTGATCAACCTCGATTACTTTTCCTAAATATTTTCCCTTTGATTTTGGAGTTTCATGGGAAGAAACTTTTTCGTTTCTGTCATGAAGAAAATAATTTGTATAACCACGATTAAAAGTTTTTTCCGGATCCGGCTCAAAAGGAATTATTGAATAACCCGAAGATGCTTTTTCGTATTGCAGATTGTTTTTTATTATATTATCAAGCAACTGACGATAAAAAGCAGTTATGTTTTTCACATAAGCAACATCTTTTAATCTGCCTTCAATTTTGAATGAAGTAATTCCCGCTTCGACTAGTTCATTTAAATAAGAAGATAAATTTAAATCTCTTAAAGAAAGAAGATGTTTATTGGCAACAATTACATTATTATCAGCATCAATTAATGAATATGGCAATCTGCAATTTTGAGCACACTCGCCGCGATTTGCACTTCTGCCAGTCGAATCAAAACTCATATAACATTGACCACTTAAACTGACACACAAAGCTCCGTGAATAAAAAACTCAAGTTCAGCTTCAACTTCATTTTTGATTTTTTTTATTTCATCAATCGTTAGTTCACGAGCAAGAATTATTCTTTTAATTCCAAGCTGATCGAGAAGTTTAATTCTCTCCAATTCATAGTTGTGAGTTTGAGTTGATGCATAAAGTTGTATCGGTGGAATATCCATTTTAAGCAACGCCATATCCTGAAAAATAACCGCATCAACACCAATATTATAAAGCTGTGAAATTAAATTTTTCACAACTTCAATTTCGTTATCGAATATAATTGTGTTTACCGTTACATAAACTTTTGCCCAATATTTATGAGCGTAATTTACGAGTTGTTCAATATCTTCAATTGGATTACCCGCAGCTTCGCGAGCACCAAAACTTGGAGCGCCAATGTAAACCGCATCAGCACCGCAATCAATTGCTGCAATTCCTGTTTGTAAATCTTTGGCCGGAGAAAGAAGTTCTAATTTTATTTTTTGCATTGTTAATTCATTCTGTAAATTGATTTTAAGCTTTCATTATTAGAAACACTGATCTTCAAATCTTTTATCAATCCATTTTCAATTCCATAAATCCAGCCGTGAACGGTTAATTCTTGTCCATCTTTCCATGCATTTTGGACAATTGTAGTTTTGCAAACATTTGCAACCTGCTCAAAAACATTCAACTCGCAAAGTTTGTTTACCTTTTCCTTTTCCGTTTTAATTTTATCTAATTCATTTTGGTGATAACGGTAAACATCTTTAATGTGTCTCAACCAATTATCAATTAATCCGTGTTCTTTATTTTCTAAAGCTGCTTTTATTCCTCCGCAACCGTAATGACCACAAACAATTATATGTTTTACTTTTAATACATCAACAGCAAATTGAATTACCGAGAGAGCATTTAAATCTGTATGAACAATTACGTTGGCAATATTTCGGTGGACAAAAATTTCTCCGGGCAATAACCCGACAATTTCATTTGCAGGAACTCTACTATCAGAACAACCAATCCATAAATATTCGGGAGATTGTTGTTTTGAAAGCGTTTTGAAAAAATTGGGATTCTGTTTTTTTATTTTTTTTGCCCAATCCTTATTGTTTTGGAAAAGTTTTTTTATCTCCGACAATTTTAAGTCTTTCTATTTTAGTTTATTAATTGATTTCCATTTTGGATAAAGATTCAAAACTTCATTAGGCCAATAGCCATACCATCCATAGCCGCGTCTTCTTTCCGGTAAAACTTCTGCAAGCGAATATACTTTTATTCCATCTCTATTGCAGAAAAAAGGTTTATTAGTTTCTATTTCATAAAAGCGAGCCCAAATTGGTGGTGCATTTTTATCATTGATAACTTTTCTATCTGGTCTTCGTGCATTGTACTCCGATTTAAGTGAATCATCTTTATCTGCAACAACACGGATTCCATAAATTTTCGATTTTTCAAACCATTCAATTGCAGATTTGATAGCATCAATTATTTCTTTGTTTGGTTTTTTAATTCTCATTAAAAATTTAACAACTGCGGCGGATTCCAAAGATGAAATTCCGGGAAGTTCAAAAGTTCTTGCACCAATCGGTTTTAAAGTTTGATGATCATGTTGCTGACACCAACCTGTTTTTTTCCCATCAACAATAATTTGACATTTTAGAGTTACATCAATTGCTTTTTGAAGCGCCGTTTCAGCTTTAACTTTTCTTTCTTGATCAATAAAATTGAAATATTCTTTGTCTTCTTTGATATCCAAAAGCAAATTCATTATTCCAGTCATAACTTCATCATTATAAGTTATCGCTTCAACATCCCAGCCTCGCCATCCGCCAGAATTTCTTTGTTGAGACAAAATAAAATCCAATCCTTTCAATGCTGCGTTTTTGAAAGCCTCTTCTTTTGTTATTTGATAAGCTTGAGCTAAATATTCAACTTGTGAATATGTGTTACGATTATCAAGTGTGCTTTTTTTGTAATGATCATTCAAAAGTTTTTTTACCGAATCAGGTTCGATGATTGCAAGCCAATCAATATTTTTTGGCCAACCGCCATCAGTATTTTGATATTTGACCATATTCCAAGCAATTTCTTTTACTTGTGATGGTTTATATCGCTTGAACTTAAATTTCATCGCAAGTGTATCATTGAAATGACGAATAGCATCATCAAAAATTGAAACGTCCGGATATTTTTGTGCTTGATGTTTCTTTTGTGCAATTGATGGCAGCGATACAATGGTTAAAAGCATTAACAAAAAGAAAAAGATCTTTTTCATTTTTTTCTCCGGTTAGATTATAATCATCCAAACAAATTTTGCAAGTAATGCAAAATCTTTGGATTTAAGTTTATCTTCTGTTGAAAGTA
>Ga0272446_1001066_pt1 | contig 41154 bp, 31 predicted proteins | sample YNPCB0061_FD_194587 | JGI IMG/M metagenome (GOLD analysis project Ga0272446, IMG submission 194587) | Hot spring microbial mat communities from Yellowstone National Park, WY, United States - YNP-CB-006-1 | ecosystem: Environmental > Aquatic > Thermal springs > Hot (42-90C) > Sediment | place...
ACGGGATCGGCGGACCCGCGGGCGGGGATCTGTATTTCGACTTCACCCCAGGCTATGGGACCTCTTCGCGCGAGAGCGCTGACGTCGTGAGCAGCGTCCGCCCGCGAGGCGTGCACGGCTTCCTGCCTGCGCGGCGGGATATGCAGTCCATCTGCATCGCCGCGGGCCCGCGCATCCCGGCGGGCGTGCTGTGGCCGGAGTTCCGCATCATCGACATCGCGCCGATGATTGCGGAATTGCTCGGCTTCGCCGCGCCGACGACGTTCCGCGGCCGTTCTCCCATCGAGTTTCAGCGGCCGGGCGCGTCACCGGGGGGCCTTCAGTCCGATCGAACTCCGCCCGGACGAGCCGGCCTCAACGGGCACGGCCTGAACTAACCCTCTGGATGATCTGCCGAGCGGACGGCTCCCTCCGCCCGCTTTGCCGCATCACGATTCTGTTTCGCTTGCCCTGCGTCGCCACGCCTCAGCGCGTCAGATCGCGAAGCCGCCTGCCGCCTCCGTCTCTCACGCCAATGCGCCTTCGGTTCAATTCAGGCTGTCCCGGCAGGCGGCGATGGCGGATTGGCCGTTTGGACGGCCGCGCGCAGCCTCTCGAACCGCCCGTCGCGGAGCAGGCGGTAGCGCCTGCCGCGCCATTCGATTGTGTTTCCGAAGAATCCCGCCACCCAGAAGGCGAAGCTCAACAGGTCCTGCGCGGGCAGCAGGAACCAGCAGCGCCGGCACAGCGGATCCCGCAGCGCCCATCGGGAGACAGCCCAGGCGGAGAGGGCGCGCAGCGCCACAGTTGCCGCGAGGAGCGGGGCCGCATGGCCGGGCAGCGCGGCGGCGGCGGCAAGGCCCAGCGGCAGCGGGTTGGTGAACACCTGGCCCACATACCCCCACGGCCTCGAGCGCCGCGTGGAGCGGTTCCAGCGCAGGCGGTGGGCGAAGTTGGCGCGCCACGGCTGCGCGCCGATGCGGTGCTCGATCACATACGAGGAGAGAATCACGCCGTGGCCGCGTTCGGCGGCGAACTGCCCCAGCACGAAGTCTTCGGCGAGATACTCGCTCAGCCGCGGCCACCCGCCGATGTCCTCGATCACGCAGCGGCGCGCCGCGATGGTCGGCCCCACGGCAAAGCGCACGCCGCGCTCCACGAGCCGCGCCACAAACGCCCCTCCCCAGAACTCCGTGTTCATGCCCAGCGCTTCGAGCAACGACCAGAAGCTCGCGCCCGGCACGGCGCGGTACGGGCAAGTGGCCACGCCGAGGCGCGGTCCTGCAAACTCCGCCGCCACCACGCGCAGCATGCTGCGTGTGACGCGAATGTCGGAATCGCTCATCACCAGCAGATCGTGCGCCGCCTCCCGCGTCATGATCTCCAGGCTCCACACCTTCGCGTTGGCGTAGGGCGGCTCGCCCGTGACGAAGAACCGCGCGGGCACTTGCGGATACTCCGCGCCGAGGCGGCGCGCCAACCCGAGCCCGGGGTCGTCCGCGCTCCTGGCGGCGAACAGAAGCTCGAACGCCGGATAGTCCTGCTCGAAGAACGACCGCAGGTTTTCTTCGAGCCCGTCATCGGCGCCGTGCAGCGGCTTCAGCACCGACACTGGCTCGATCGCCGCATCGCCCGCCGGGCTGGCGCGGCGCCAGTCGAGCACGGCCCACACCGTGAGCAGGCAATACACCCACGAGCCGGCGGCCAGAGCGAGAAGCGGCCAGGCAAGCCAGTCCATGGGAGCGGGCGCTAGTCCTCAACCGAGCGCGTGCGGCTTTTTTCCGAAATCATCGCCACCACTTCATCCAGGGCGCGCGCGCCCAGATCCCCGCCCTTGCGCGTGCGCAGCGACACCTGCCGGTTGGCCGCCTCCCGGTCGCCGACGACCAGCATGTAGGGGATCTTCTGCATTTGCGCCTCGCGGATTTTGTAATTCACTTTTTCGCTGCGCTCGTCCACTTCCGCCCGCAAACCTTCCGCCGACAGCCTGTCGCACACCTGTCTTGCATAATCGATGTGGCGATCGGCGATGGGCAGCACGACCGCCTGCACCGGGGCCAGCCACACCGGGAACGCGCCGGCGTAGTGCTCGAGCAAAATGCCGAAGAACCGCTCCACGCTGCCATACAGCGCGCGGTGCACCATCAGCGGCTGATGTTTGGCGCCGTCCTCGCCCACGTATTCGAGTTCGAACCGCTTGGGCAGCGTGAAGTCGAACTGCACCGTGGAGAGCTGCCAAGGGCGGTCCAGAGCGTCGACGAGCTTCACGTCGATCTTGGGCCCGTAGAAAGCGGCTTCGTCCTCCATGACCTTCGCCTGAAGCCCGACCCGCTCCACGGCGCGGTGCAGCGCGCTTTCGGCCAGCTTCCACTGGTCCGGCGTGCCGTCGTACTTGCCGCTGGCGCCGCCGTCCCAGGTGGAGATCTCCGCCTGGTAGCGGTCAAAGCCGTAGGTCTTCAGCACGTCCACGGCGAATTCCAGGCAGTTGACGATCTCATCCTCGATCTGGTCCGGGCGGCAGAAGATGTGCGCATCGTCCTGCGTGAAGCCGCGCACGCGGAACAATCCGTGCAGCGTGCCGGAGCGCTCGTAGCGGTAGACCGTGCCGAGCTCGCCCAGCCGGATGGGCAGATCGCGGTAGCTGCGCTGCCGGTCGCGGTAAATCAGGATGTGCCCGGGGCAGTTCATCGGCTTCAGCCGGTAGCGCGCGTCGTCCAGCTCCATCGCCGCGTACATGTTTTCGGCGTAATGGCTCAGGTGCCCGCTGATTTGCCAGAGCTGTTCGCGCATCACGTGCGGCGTGTTCACCAGGTCGTAACCGCGCCGCAGGTACTGCTCGCGCATCCAGTCCTCGAGCAGCTTGCGCACCAGCGCGCCCTTCGGGTGGAAGAAGATCAGCCCGGGGCCGGCCAGCTCCTGGATCGAGATCAGGTCGAGCTGCTTGCCCAGCGCGCGGTGGTCGCGCTTTCTCGCTTCTTCCAGCTTGTGCAGATACTCTTGCAGGTCCTTCTCGCTGAACCACGCCGTGCCGTAGATGCGCTGGAGCTGCTGGCGGTGCTCGTCGCCCTTCCAGTAGGCGCCGGCCACGGAGAGCAGCTTGAAGGCTTTCAGTTTTTTCGTGCTCGGCACATGAGGGCCGCGGCAGAAATCGATGAAGTGCGGCCCGAGCGTGTACTCGCTGAAGACCGCGTCGGCGCGCTCGTCGATCAGCTCGCACTTCATCTGCTCGTTCATGGCGCGGTATTTGGCCAGCCCTTCGTCCTTGGGCGTGAGCTTGCGCTCGAAGGGCAGGTCGCGGTCCCGCAACTCCTGCATCTTTTTCTCGATCCGCTCGAGATCCTCGGGCGTGAACGGCTCGCTGCGCTCGAAGTCGTAATAGAAGCCGTCCTTGATCGGCGGTCCGATGCCGAGCCTGGTGCCGGGGAACAGTTCCAGCACCGCGGCAGCCAGCAGGTGCGCGGTGGAATGGCGGTACACCTCCAGCGCCTCGGGGTCTTTCGGTGTGAGGATCTCGACCCGCGCGTCGCCTTCCAGCGGGCGGGTCAGGTCCCACAGCTCCCCGTTGACGCGGGCGACAATGGCTTCTTCCGACAGCCGCTTGCTCACCGCGCGCGCGACGTCCAGCGGCGTCGTGCCGGGAGGGAACGTGTGCTGGCTGCCGTCCGGCAGCGTTACCTGAATCGCGCTGTTCATGGGAAAACCCTGATAAATTTCAGACTAGCACGCACCCGCGCGCCAGCCGTTCGCAGTCTGGTTGCTATGCTGGAAGCGGAGCCACAAGCTCATGGCTGAGAAACCCTTGCAGGCCGGCCAGGTCCCGGTATCCGCGGGCGAGGGCGACCTGGTGGAGCGCGCCAAGGCCGGCGACATGGAAGCCTTCGCCGAACTGGTGCGCCGCTACGAACGCCGCATCTACCGCATGGCGCGGCAAATCACCCAAAACGACGAGGACGCCGAGGACGTTCTCCAGGAGAGCTTCCTCAAGGCTTTCGAGCACCTCGATTCCTTCCAGGGTCAGAGCAAATTCTATACCTGGGTGACCAGAATCGCGGTCAACGAGAGCCTGATGAAGTTGAGAAAACGCAAATCCAACCGAACCGTTTCGCTCGACGAAAACATCGAAACAGACGAGGAGCCCATCGTGCGGGAGATCGCCGTATGGGATGACACTCCGGAGTCGAAATACAGCCAGGAGGAATTGCGCCAGATCCTGGACCGGGCCATTGACAGCCTGAAGCCGATCTTCCGGACCGTGTTCATCCTCCGCGATGTCGAGGAGCTGAGCACGGAGGAGACGGCGGAAGTGCTGGGGCTATCCGTCGCTGCGGTGAAGAGCCGGCTGCTGCGGGCGCGTCTGCAGTTGCGGGAAAGGCTGACACGGGTCTTCAAGCGAAAGGGAGACGGGATCTTCGGCTATGCCAAGTAGCATGATTACCTGCAAAGATTTCCTGCACGAGCTGAGCGATTATCTGGACGACGCCACTGATCCCGCGCTGCGCGCCGAGCTGGAGCGGCACATCAGCGAGTGCCCGAACTGCTGGGTCATCTGCGACACCACGCGCAAGACCATCCAGGTTTACAAGGGCATGGATCTGCACCCGCTTCCCGAGCAGGTGCATACCAAGCTGATGAAGGCGTTGGCCCAGCGCGCCGCGCGAAAGGCGGCGGGCACGGGCGAGTCCGCCGGCTGACGTCAGCGCCGGGGCGGTTTCACGACGCCTGTGGCGCCCGGCTCGACTTTCTCTTCCCGCAGCTTCTCTTCGGGAATCGGCTCGAGGTTCGGGTCAAACGTGATGATGGCCTCGGCGCCGAATTTACGGTAGCTGCGGAATTCCACCTGGTTCTTCACGAGCAGCTTGCCTTCCCGCATCCGCATCTCCGAGCGCAGCGGCAACAGGTAGTCGTTTCCGGCGATGTCGACGAAGTCGTAATCGAGCATCGTGCGCGCTTCCTGAATGGGGAACGTGGGCGGAATGTCGACGGCTTCCATGGTGACGCGCAGCACCATGGGCACATCGCGGTCGATGTAGAGCAGCCCGCGGTAGCCGGGCACGATTTCAAGCTGGCGCTGCCAACTGATGTGCCACTTCGACTTCGGCTGCCGCACGCGGAAGCTGTAGACGTGGCAGATGCGCCCTCGGAGCTTGCCCCAGCGCTCCCACTGGAATTCCGTTTCCGTCGCCGGCAGGAAGATCTCCCTGAGCATCGTGCCGAATTCGCCGCTCGAGGTGGCGCCGCCCAGCTTCCAGCGGTCGGCGTCCGTCCACTTGCCGTTCACCGAAATCAGCTTGTACTCTTCCTTCTGCTCGAAATAGCTGAGCCGCTCGGCGACGGTGTCGACCAGCGCGAACATCTCCAGCCCGGCGGGGTCCACATACCGGCGCGTGACCTGCAGGCAGATGAAGTCCGGCAGGCGTTTCGTGTAGCCGAGCGCCATCTCGCGCGCTTCGCTGATCACGCGCGCCTGCTCGACGGAGGAAGGCGGAGGCAGCGGAACCGGTTTGACGGGGGCGGGATCTTTCACCGGCGGGGGCAGGGATGCCGTGGCGGCGACCAGCTTGCGCAGCTCCTCTGCGGCCCGCGGCCCCAGCCCTTCGTGGAACAGCTCCTCCACATCGCGGTGCGTCAGCCGTTCCGTCAACTGGATCTTGCGGATGTATTCGGCCACCTGCTTGTCGTTATGGTTGAGGCGGATCGACGAGCGCAGCACGGACTTCAACTGCGCCACGCTCATCTTCTGTTGCGCGCACACGCCCGCCGCGAGAAGAAGAAAGACGGCCAGCACACGGCTCAACATGCCATTAGAATAGACGCCGCCGGCGCTCCGCCGGTTTTGCCGGACCGAGAGCTTTCTCGATGGCGGCCAGCGCCAGCGGGGCCATGACGCGGTAGCCGGAGGCATTCGGGTGGAGCCCGTCGTCGGCGAGGTTCGGGGCGAGCTGCCCGTCGGGGCCGGCCAGGGCGGGGTAGTAGTTCAGGTAGACGTAGCCGCGCTTTTCGCAGAAGCTCTGGATCCAGCGGTTCATTTCGAGGATGGCCGGCAGCGGACGGCGCCGGGTTTGCTCCCACGCCGGGTTTGCGTCTTTGTGGTGATCGGAGACGGGCAGGATTGAGGCGAGGATCACCTTGATCTTGTGGACGTCCGCCAGATCGGACATCATCGTGAGATTGTGCTGGATTGTCTCCGGCGGCACGCCGCGGGCGATGTCGTTGGTCCCCGCGAGGAGGAGCACGGCGGCGGGCTTCAGGGCGATGACGTCGGCGTAGAAGCGGCCCAGCATCTGGCCGGTGATCTGCCCGCCGATGCCGCGGTTGACGAAGTCGCGGCCGGGAAAGTATTCGTTCAGCCGCCAGCCGTCGGTGATGGAATCGCCGAGGAAGACGACGCGCGGGTTGGCGGGATTGGGCGGGCCCAGAGAGCGGTTGGCATCCCGGTAGCGGCGCAGATTGTCGCGGTCGGGCTGGCGGAGTTCGTTTTCCAGCCGCTCGATTTGAGCCAGGAAATACGCCTCGATGCCCAGCGAATGGTCGCGCAGTTCGGCCAGTTGCTGCCGGGCCATGGCGGGGAAATTCACCGGCTTGGGCACGGACTCCGCCAGCAAAAGATAGGCTCGCAGGTTGGCCAGGAAGCGGTAGTGAAGCTGCGGCTGGCGGACGCCGAGGAACTTGAGGCTTTCGAGCGCCATGCGCATGTTCTCGGCCAGCGGCATGCCGGCGCGGCCCAGTTCGGGGCTGGCGACGCCCCCGGCTTCGATCAGTTGCAGGCAGCGCTCATACAGCGGCAGGATCTGCTGGTCCGTGGGGGGCTTGGCTTCTTGCTGCGCCCCGGCGGGGGCGGCGAGCAACGCCGCGAGAAGGAGATTTCTCCACATGGCTTATTCGACCTTTTCCAGTTGCAGTGTGACCGTGCCTATATAAAACGGCATCTGGATGCGGATCTGCACCGGCAGCCGGCGCTCGTCTTCGCTGATCCAGACGAACAGGCGCCCCTTGCGGCGGTAGAGCACGCCGCTCATCAGGAACGCTTCATAGCGGATGGCCTGGAATTCGCCCACCGGCGTGCGGACGCGCTCCCGCCGTTGCGCCTCGACGCGCGCCATCACGGCTTTCTTGCCGTCGCTGAGCGGAAGCTCGATCACCGCGCCGGGCTGGGGCAGCAGCTCCCTGAGCTTCTGGAGCCCCGCCGTCACATCGTGGACGCAGGCGGGGATGTCGATCTGGTTTTGCGAAACGACCGAGTCTTTCTCAAGGTCGCGCTCCACGTGGAAGGCCTTCCGCGCTTCGGCGTCGTATCGAACCTTGGTCTCGCGGTGCCTCTTGCCCTCGTGGGCGGTCAGCTCGGTGGCTTCGGCGCACCAGCCCTGACGGTACGAAGCCTGGAACTGGTTGTCGACTTTGATAAACGTGCGGACGACGCCGGCGGTGCGGAGCTGCATGTTCAGGCTTTCTGCGCCGCTGGTCCCGACTTCGACATCGCCGGCATGCACGAGGCGCCACTCGGCTTCGAAACGGAGTTTTTGCGCCGCAGGCGGCTGCCAGGCAGGCGCCTGGGCGAAGAGGCCGAAGCTGGCGAACAGCGCCTGCCACGGCGCCCGGCGGAACCGCATCGCCCTTCCAGTCTCGCAGACGCCCGGAGAGCCCCGCAAACGCGCGCCTTCAGCGCAGCAGCGCATGCGCCGTCCAGGCGCAGGCATATGCCAGCGCGCCCATGTAGAGGAACTGGATCGCGGGCCACTTCCAGCCGCCGGTTTCGCGCCGGACCACGGCCAGCGTGGACATGCATTGCATGGCGAAGGCGAAGAAGACCAAAAGAGCCACGGCGCCGCCGAAGGTGAGTTCTTTCTGCAACGCCGCCTGCAGCCCGGCGCTGTTGTGATCCGGGTCCATGCCGTAGATGGTGCCCAGCGTGCCGACGATGACTTCGCGCGCGGCCAACGATGTAATCAGCCCGATGCCGATCTTCCAGTTGAACCCGAGCGGCTCGATCAGCGGCTCGATGGCGCGGCCGAGCGTGCCCGCCAGGCTCTGCTCGATGGGCGGCTGCCGCCCGTCGATTGTGGGAACGCTGGCCAGCACCCACAGCACGATGGCGACGGCGAGAATCACCGTGCCGGCGCGCTTCAGGAACGCCAGCGCCCGGTCCCAAAGCCGCAATCCCACGGTGGCAAGGGTCGGCATGCGATAGGGCGGCATCTCGAGCACGAACGGGGTGCGGTCGCTGCGGAGCACGGAGGACTTCAGCAGTTTCGCGGTGCCGATGGCGGCGAGGAAGCCGAGCAGATACAGGCCCAGCAGCGCCGCCGCGCGCGTTCCCAGAAACAGGCCGAGGAACGGCCTTTCCGGAATGAAGGCCGCGATGATGAGCGTGTAGACCGGCAGGCGCGCCGAGCAGGTCATGAAGGGCGCGATGAGGATGGTGGCGATGCGGTCGCGGCGGTTCTCGATGGTGCGCGTGGCCATGATGGCCGGCACCGCGCAGGCGTAAGCCGAAAGCAGAGGGATGAAACTTTTGCCCTGCAGCCCCACGCGCGCCATGGTGCGGTCTGCGATCAAGGCCGCGCGCGCCAGGTAGCCCGAGTCTTCGAGCACCGAGATGAAGAGGAACAGCAGCAGGATCTGGGGCAGGAACACGATGACGGCGCCCACGCCGCTCCAGGCTCCGTCCACCACCAGCGACTCCAGCCAGCCGTCCGGCAGCGCCGCCCGCATCCACTCGCCCGAGGCTGCCACGCCGGCCTGCAAGGCGTCCATCAGCGGCCGGGCCCCACTGAAGATGCTTTGGAACACGGCCGCGACGACAAGCGCGAACACGGCCGGCCCCAGCAGCGGATGCAGAAACACGGCGTCGAGCCGCCGCGTCCACACGGGCGGCGCCGGATGCGTGTAGCGCGCGTGATGCGACACCGAACGCGCCCACTGCCGGCACGCCGGCACATCCTGCAGCACGGGAAGCTCCACCACGCGCGGCACGGCGATGCCGCCGGTGAGGAACTGCGCCACGCTCTTGACGCCTTCCCCCGTGGCGGCGCTCACCAGCACCACAGGCGCGCCAAGCTGATTGGCCAGCGCCTCCGTATCCACGGCGCCGCCGCGCTGCCTGAGGTCGTCGGCCATGTTCAGGACCACGAGCGTGGGCAGCCGCAGGCTGAGCACGGCCGCCGCCAGCGGCAGGTGCCGTTGCAGGTTGGTGGAATCCAGAACCAGAATCACGCCGTCCGGCTGGCGCAGCCCCGGCATGGCCCCTTGCAGGACCTCATGGGTGACCTGCTCGTCCTCCGAGTGCGGGGTCAGGCTGTAGATGCCGGGCAGGTCGATGATATCGACGTCGTGATGGCCGGGCAGATGGGCCTTGCCGATGTGGTGCTCCACCGTCACGCCGGGGAAATTGGCCACTTTCTGGCGCAGCCCGGTGAGGCGGTTGAACAGCGTTGTCTTGCCCGAGTTGGGAGGGCCGATGAGCGCCACCAGGCGCGGCGGCGCTGCGGCGGCGGGCGGCGCCGCCAAGGTGGCTGTCTCCGGCCTGCCGTGGCACGAGCTCATCGGGTTAGTTGTTCCTGACGAGGATGTGGCGCGCCGTTTCGCGCCGCAACGCGATCTCCGCGCCGTCTATGCGGAACACCCTCGGATCGCCTCCGGGCGCGCTGCGGGCGGCCGAGACGCGGTGGCCCGGAATGAAACCCATTTCCATCAAGCGGGATGCAAGGTCCTCGGGCAGATCGAGTCGGTCGATCACGGCCTCAATTCCCGAGGGCAGATCGGCGAGGCTCGCCCCCGCGCGCTTGCGGGATGCGGCTTTGAAACTGAGTTGCATATGGAGTCCGCGCGCCTCCTGCCTTCATCGTATCGCATCGGCCGCTTTCCGCGGTGCTACAATGACTCGCGTGTCCGGAGGCCCCCCGAAAGCGAATTACACGCGGGACGAAGTGTGCCGCCTGCTGGGGATTCGCGAGTCGGTGCTCGAGGACTGGGAAGAAAACGGCTTCGTCCCCCGCGCCGAGCAGTATGCGTTCAAAGACCTGGTGGCGCTGAAGACTCTGCGGCAGCTCCGCGCGCGGCGGATGCCGGCGGCGCGGATCCGGCTGATCCTGGAATCGCTGCGCTCCAAGCTGCGCCACATCGCCGACCCGCTGCAGGAGCTGAAAATCTTCACCGACGGAAGGCGCCTGGCCGTGCAGGTGGACGGCCACAGAATGGAGCCGCTCACCGGACAACTGCTGCTCGATTTCGACCAGGACGAGCTGCGCCGCCTGCTCGAGTTCCCGTCGAAGCGCGCCGAACGCACGCTGGCGCAGGAGATGGAACACCGCATGCGCGAGGCCGAACAGTGGTTCGAGCGCGCCGTGGAGATGGAACAGATGGGCGCCCCGCCGGAGCAGATCATCGCCGCCTACGAGAAGGCGCTCGACCGCGACCCCGCCGCGCCCGCGCCGCACGTCAATGCCGGCACGATCTACTTCCACATGAAGCGGTGGAAGGAGGCCGAAGCGCACTACCGCGCCGCCATCGAGCTGCGGCCGCGCTATGCGCTGGCCTGGTTCAACCTCGGCAATCTTCATGACGAATTGCGCGAGCCCGACCGCGCGCTGGAGTGCTACCTGAAGGCGCTGGAGGCGGACGCGAAGTTCGCCGACGCGCACTACAATGCCGCGCTGATCTACCAGTCCCGGGGCGACAATCTCAGTGCCGTGCGGCACTGGCAGCAGTATTTGAAGCTGGACCCGAGCGGCTACTGGGCGGGCATTGCGCGCCGGGAACTGGCGCGGCTGAAGGAAGAGACGCTCGTTCCGGGCGCCCGGAGCTGACGCGCTTCCCGGGTTACGCCAGGGGCGCCGGCGGGGCGCATTGTATCCTGAAAGCTTGGAGGTAACCCTCGTTTGAGCCGCATCAGCATGGCGTTCCGCGCCTTCTTCGGCATCCTGGGAGGCACGCTGCCTGACGACATCGCCCGCGCCCACGGCTATGAAAAGACGGTCCAGAGGAGGCCGGAACCGGCGCGGGAGCCGGTGAAGCCGGAAGCAGGCGCGTTGCAACTGCTCGGCCTGCTGCAACGCGAAGCGCGCCTGATCGACTTTTTCATGGAAGACATCTCTCCGTTCGGCGACGACCAGGTGGGCGCCGGCGTGCGGACCATCCACGCCCAGTGCCAGGAGCTGCTGCGGAAGCATTTCCGGCTGTCGCCGGTGATCGACGGCGTCGAGGGGACCTACGTGAAGACGGAATCGGCCGGGGCGCTGGCGCGAGAGGCGGGCGCCATCCGCTTCACCGGCAATCTGCCGCCGCAGGGCAAGCCCGCCGGCGGGTTGCTCCGGCACCGCGGCTGGCGCGCCGACGCGGTGAGCCTGCCCGCCGTGAGCTCGAAACAGAATCTGTCGATTTTGTTTCCGGCCGAACTGGAAGTGGAATAACCCGCCTTGCTCTACGCCGGCATCGATCTGGGGACCACGAACTGCGCCGTGGCGCAGGCGCCGCCGGGCCAGGACCCGGCCGTCGAGGTGCTGGCCATCCCTCAGCTTGCCGCCCCGGGCGAAGTGTTCGCGGAGACTGTGCTGCCCTCGGCGCTGTATCTGGCGGGCGAGGAGGAGTTCCCCGCCGCCGCGCTGGAGCTGCCCTGGGGCGGCGGGCGGCGCATCGTGGGCCGCTTCGCGGCGCGGCGCGGCGCGGAGACGCTGGGGAGGCTGGTGACCTCGGCCAAGAGCTGGTTGTCGGCGACGGGCGCCGAGCGCACGGCCCCGATTCTGCCCCCCAATGCGCCGCCGGACTGGCCGCGCGTGTCGCCGGTGGAAGCCAGCCGCGCCTACCTCGAGCACATCCGCCAGGCCTGGGACCACCTGCAGCCGGACGAGCCGCTGGCGCAGTGCCGGACGGTGCTCACCGTGCCGGCCTCGTTCGACGAAGCCGCCCGCAGGCTGACGCAGCAGGCGGCTGACGAAGCGGGGCTGCCGGAGCGCATCCTGCTCGAAGAGCCGCAGGCGGCCTTGTACGCGTGGATCGAGAGCCACCCGGACTGGCGCGAGCGGCTGCGGCCCGGGGACCTGATCCTGGTGGTGGACGTCGGCGGCGGGACGACGGATTTCACGCTGATCCGCGCCGCCGGGCGGGACGGGGCGCTCGAGCTGGAGCGGATCGCCGTCGGCGATCATCTTCTGCTTGGCGGCGACAACATGGATCTGGCGCTGGCGCACACGGTGGCGCAGCGGCTGCCGAAGCTGGACGCGCTGCAATTCCAGTCCCTGTGGCAGCAGTGCCGGCTGGCGAAAGAGGCGCTGCTCGAAGACGCTTCCCGGCGGGAAGCGCCGGTGACCTTGCTGGGGCGCGGTTCTTCCCTGATCGGCGGAGCGATCCGCGGCAAGCTGGAGCGAGCGGAGGTCGAATCGATCCTGATCGACGGCTTTTTCCCGCGCGTGTCCAGCCACGAGATGCCGGAGCGGCGCAGGCGCGCGGCGCTGGCGGAGCTGGGGCTGCCCTACGAGCAGGACGCGGCCATCACCCGCCATCTGGCGCAATTCCTGCGGCGCGGCGGGGAGTTGGCGTGCCCGGCGCACGTGCTGTTCAACGGCGGCGTGTTTCGGGCGGCGAGGCTGCGCGAGCGCGTGGCCGAAGTGCTGAACGCGTGGCTGGCGGAAGAAGGGCGCCCGCCCGCGCAGGTGCTGGAGGGCGGGGATCTGATGCACGCCGTGGCGCGGGGCGCGGCTTACTATGGGCGCGCGCGGCACGAGGGCGGCATCCGCATCCGGGGCGGCATTCCGCACTCCTACTACATCGGGATCGAGACGGCGATGCCGGCGGTGCCCGGGCTGAAGCCGCCGGTGAAGGCGCTGACGGTGGTCCCGTTCGGAATGGAGGAGGGCACGCAGGCGGCAGTGCCCGGGCGCGAGTTCGCGCTCTCCGTGGGCGAGCCTGCGCACTTCCGCTTCTTCGTGTCGTCCTCGAGGAAGCAGGATGCCGTCGGGGACTTGCTGGAGGAGATCCCGGAAGACGTGGAAGAAGTGGCGCCGGTGGAGGTCTGCCTGGAGGGCGAGCCGGGCTCGATGGCGCGCGTGACGCTCGAAGTGCAGGTGACCGAGACGGGCGTGCTGGAGCTGTGGGCGAAGGGGCTGCCGGGCACGCCCTATGAAGGGCGCCGCTGGAAGCTGGAGTTCCAGCTCAAGAGGCAACGCGCATGAAGGTCGGCATTGATCTCGGCACCACGAATTCGGCCGTCGCCTTCATCGACCCGCGCGAGGCGGAAGGCGCCGACTTCCCGCCCGTTCATGTGCTGCCGATTCCGCAGAAGACCGTTTCCGGCGCGGTGGAGCCGCGGCGCACGCTGCCGTCGTTCCTGCTGCTGGAAGGGGACGGCATTGCGGGCGAGTATGCGCGCGAACAGGGCGCGCTGGCGCCGACGCGGCTGATCCACTCGGCCAAGAGCTGGCTTTCCAACCCGGAGGTGGACCGCACCGCGAAGATCCTGCCGTGGGACGCGCAGGAGGCGGGGCGCGTGATGTCGCCGGTGGAGGCGTCGGCGCGTTACCTGGCGCAGATGCGCGAGGCATGGGAGGCTTCAGGGCGCGGATCGCTGGCCGAACAGGACGTGGTGCTCACGGTGCCTGCCTCGTTCGACGAAGAAGCGCGCGAGCTGACCGTGGAGGCGGCGCGGCAGGCGGGCATCGGGAACCTGACGCTGCTGGAAGAACCGGCGGCGGCGTTCTACGCGTGGATCGCCAATCATCTGGCGCAATCGCAGAAGTCGCTGTTCGACGGCATGACCGTGGTGGTGGTGGACGTCGGCGGCGGCACGTCGGACTTCACGGTGATCCGCGTCAGCCGCGAAGGCGACCGCGTGTCGTTCACGCGCACGGCGGTGGGCAAGCACCTGCTGCTCGGCGGCGACAATCTCGACCTGACCCTGGCGTGGCTGGTGGAGACGAAGCTGGAACGGCAACTGGCGCTGCGGCAGCGCGCGGCGCTGCGGCGGCAGTGTTCTGCGGCCAAGGAGCAGTTGCTGGCCTTGCCCGGGGCGGATTCGGTGGAGATCGCCGTGCTCGGGGCGGGAACGTCGCTGATCGGCGGCACGCTGAAGACCACGATCTTGCGCGAAGAGGCCATGGAGCTGGCGCTCGACGGCTTCCTTCCGTTTTGCCGGCTGGACGAGAAGCCGCAGGAAGACAAGCGCAGCCTGTTCCGCGAGGCGGGGCTGCCTTATGTGAGCGACCCTGCGATCACGCGGCACCTGGCGGCGTTTCTGTCCTCCTCCGGCTCTCCGCGGCCGGACGCGATCCTGTTCAACGGCGGCTTCTTCATCCCGGAGCTGTTGCGGCGGCGGCTGGCGGAGGTCGTGGAAAGCTGGTACGGGAAGCGCCCGCTGATCTTCGAGAACAACGAACTGGACCTCGCCGTGGCGATCGGGGCCGCCTATTACGGCTACGTGCGCGGCACGGGCGCCGGCGTGCTGGTCCGCGGCGGGCTTCCGCGAGCCTACTACCTCGGCGTGGAATCGGCGTCGGAGGACGTGATCCGCACGGTGTGCCTGGTGCCGCGCGGCACGGAGGAAGGCTCGACGCTCGAGCTGGAGCTGGAGAACCTGCAACTGGTCGCCAACAAGGCGGTGAGCTTCCGGCTGTACTCGTCGCTGACGCGGACCGAGGACCGTTGCGGCGACGTGGTGGAGTTCCCTGCGGCGGCGGCGGGCGGGGACCTGCACGTGCACGCGCCGCTGGAGGCGGTGATCCGCTTCGGCAAGAAGGCGGAAGAGCGGCTGATTCCGGTGAAGCTGGGTGCGCGGCTCACCGAGATCGGGACGCTGGAGCTGTGGGCGGAGTCGCGCGTCAGCGAGCACCGCTGGCGGCTGCAGTTCGAGCTGCGCAAGCCCGTGCTGGCGGAGCGACAGGAGCGCGCGCGGCCGGCGGCGGTGATCAGCGCGGAGGCGGTGGAGCGGGCCTGTGCGGCGGTGCGGGAGGTGTTCGAGGCCGGCGCCGCGCCGCAGGAGGAGCTGCCGGCGCGGCTCGAGCAAATCCTCGCGCTCGGCAGGAACTCCTGGCCGCTCGAAGTGATCCGCCGGCTGGCGGACGTGTTTCTGGAATGCAGCGCGGGCCGGCGACTTTCGCCCTCGCACGAGGTGCGCTGGCTGAACCTGGCGGGGCTGTGTCTGCGGCCGGGCTTCGGGCACCCGGGGGACGAATACCGCATTGAACTGGCGCGGCGCGTGTGGGCGCAGGGGCTCGCCTTCGACAACAAGGTGGAGAACGCGACGCAGTGGTGGCTTTTCTGGGGGCGCGTGGCCGGCGGGTTGAACCGCAACCAGCAGGCCGACGTGTATCAGCGGATCGCCTGGGCGCTGCTGCCCAAAGGCAAGCCGCCGCGGCTGAATGCGAGCCTGGAGCGCGAGATGTGGCGCTGCGCGGCGTCGCTGGAACTGCTGCCCGCCGGCACGCGCACCGAGCTTGGCAATGCGCTGGTCCGGAGGCTGCGCGCGAACCCGAACCCGAGCGAGTTCTGGTGCCTGGCGAGGATCGGCGCGCGGAAGCTGTTCTATGCGCCGGCCAACCAGGTGTTGCCCGCGGCTGCGGCGGCGCGGTGGATCGAGAGCATTCTGAAACTGCCGGGATGCGAAGAGTGCGTGGCGAGGCTGGCCCAGTGGACCGGGGACGCGGCGCGCGACATTCCGCCGGCCATCCTGGAGACGGTGCGGCGCGCGCTGGCGGACAAGCCGGATCTGGCGCGGATCCTGGAAGGGGAGGCGGGCGCGGATCTGGAGTCGATGGCTCGCGTGTTCGGGGAAGAGTTGCCGGAAGGGCTGGTGCTCGGATGAAGGAGGACGCCTGGATCGCGGCCATCCGCCGGTGGACGGCGGGGCGCAAGCGCGCGGACGTGGTGGCGGGCATCGGCGACGATTGCGCGGTGCTGCGGCCTCCCGCAGGCCGGGATCTGTTGGTGACAACGGACCTGCTGATGGAGGGCGTGCACTTCCGCCGCGGCATGCTGACGGCGAGGCAGGCGGGCCGGAAGGTGCTGGCGCGGGGGCTGAGCGACATCGCAGCCATGGGCGGCCAGGCGCGGCACGCGTTGGTCTCGCTGGCGCTGCCCGGTTGGGCGGATCCTGGCTGGGCGCGGGAGTTCTACCGCGGGTTGGGGGAGCTGGCCCGGCGTTGGAATGTGGGGGTGGTGGGCGGAGACTTGACGAGGGCGCGGCGGCTCGCCGCAGACATCGTGGTTTTGGGTTTTGCGCCGGCAGGAAAGGCGCTGCGGCGCGATGGCGCGCGCCCGGGAGACGGCATCTTCGTCTCTGGCGCTTTGGGGCGCGCGGCGGCGGCCCGCTATCGCGACGTGCCCGAGCCGAGGCTGGACCTGGGGCTGAAGCTGAGGGGCAAGGCCACGGCTTGCATGGATCTCAGCGACGGACTCGCACTTGATTTGCACCGGATGTGCGTGGCTTCCGGCACGGCGGCGGAACTCGATGGCGTGCTGCCCGCCGCGCCAGGGGCGTCGCTCGAGCAAGCGCTTTTCGGGGGTGAAGACTACGAGCTGCTCTGCACGCTGCCGCCGGGGGGGAAGCCGCCGCGGGGCTTCACGAGGATCGGCCGGATGGTGGAACGCAAGCCGGCGGGCGCAGTGTGGTTTGCCGGGACGCGGCTGAAAGTCCGGGGGTGGGATCCCTTCGCCTGAGCGGTCCGGGGTCCTTCAGCAGGGCTTGCCCGCCGCCAGCCGCGCGGCTTCGTCGACGGCGCGGAGGAGCTTTTCGGCTTCAAAGGGCTTGGGGATGTAGCCGTCCATGCCCGCATTGAGGCAAATCTCCTCGTCGCCCCGCATGGCGTTGGCGGTGAGGGCGAGAATGGGGCGGTGGCCGCCGACAGCGCGCTCCAACGCACGGATCTGGCGGGTGGCTTCCAGCCCGTCCATGTCCGGCATCTGCACGTCCATGAGGATCAGGTCGAAGTGTTCGCGTTCGGCCAGATCCACTGCTTTGCGGCCGTTTTCCACGCTGACCACTTCGTGCCCCTGGCGTGTCATCAGCAGTTCCACCAGGCGGCGGTTGACCTGGTTGTCTTCTGCAAGAAGGATGCGCAGCTTCCGTTTGGGAGGAGGCGGAGGAGACGGCGGCTGCAGCGCCGAAGCGGAGGAAAGCACGGAGAAGGCGGGCGCCGTTTCCAACACAGGCTGGGCGCACACGCCGGCCTGGATCTCCACGGTGAAAGTGGCGCCATGGCCCGGAGTGCTCTCCACCTGGATGCTTCCCCCCATGAGCTGCGCAAGCCGGGATGAGATGGCAAGCCCGAGTCCTGTGCCGCCGAACCGCCGGGTGATGGACCCGTCAGCCTGGCGGAAGGCTTCAAAGATGGACTCCTGTTGCTCCGGGGGAATGCCGATGCCGGTGTCGCGGACCTGGAAGCGGAGCAGAAGCCGGCCGTCGACCGGGGGCCCGGATTCGACGATCAGTTCGACCCCGCCTTCTTCGGTGAACTTGACGGCGTTGTTCAGCAGGTTGAGCAGGATCTGGTAAACGCGCTGTTCGTCGCCGGTCACGGCGCCGGGCACTTCAGGCGCGCAGCGCAGAGACAGGTGCAGCCCCTTGGCCACCGCCCTCGGCGAGACGGCGCGCAAGGCATGCTCGGCAGTGCGGCGGGGCGAGAACGGCTCGCTCTGAATCTCCATGTAGCCCGCCTCGATCTTGGACAGGTCGAGGATGTCGTTCAGCAGGTGCAACAGGCGGTCGGCGGAGAGCTTCACCGTCTCCAGGTATTCGCGCTGTTCCTCGGTCAGGTCCGTCGAGAGAGTGAGATCGGTCATGCCGAGGATGCCGTTCATGGGCGTGCGAATCTCATGCGAAATGTTGGCGAGGAACTCGTCCTTCAGCCGGTTGGCGCGCTCGCTTCGTTCCTTCTCGATGCGGAGCTGGCGCGTGCGCTCCTCGACGGCGCGCTCCAGACGGGCCTTCTCCCGGAGATGGCGCAGCCTGGACTGCCGCAGATAGAGATGCACGCCGGACAGCACCAGGACGATGGCCAGAAACCGCGTCAATGGGTGGGCCCACCAGGGCGGATGAATGCGGAACTCGAACACCGCCGGCGCCTCGCTCCAGCTCCGGTAGCCGTCAAAACCGCGCACCTCGAGCCGGTACCTGCCCGGAGGCAGGTCCGGGAACTGAATTTCAGACAGGCGGGTCTCCTTCCACTCGTCCGACAGCCCGACCAGCCGGTAGAGGTACCGTTGCGCCGACGGCCGTGCAAAGCGCAGCACGGCAAAGCGCGCGGTGAGAGTGTTGTCCCGGTGCTGGACTTCGATCCGCTGATGCGGGTCCAGGCTCTGTTTGCCGAGCCGGACCGAGGTGAGCACCGTCTGGGGCGGTCCGGGCGAGGGCTTGGAGGGAGACTCGCGGAACCGTGCCAGCCCGCCGCTGGTGCCGATCCACACGCCGTCAGGCTCGGAGGCGAACGCATCCGCGTTGCAGTCGTCCCAGACCAGACCGTCTCCGCGCCGGTATTGGATCCAGCTCTTGCCGTCGAACACAGCCACGCCGCGATCCGTGCCCGTCCAAAGCTGCCCGTGGGAGTCGAACTTGGCGAAGTACAGCAATTGCGAGGGCAATCCGTCGGCCGTGCTGAAATGCCGGAACTTCAACCCCTTGCCCGAGTTCGTTCCCAGCGTCAGGCCGGCGGGGATGCCGTAGACAAGCCAGATCTCCCCGCCAGGGCCGATCGTAATGCCGTGCACCGAATCATCCAGCAGCCCGTGCTCTTTCCCGAAGCGGGTCCACACGCCGCGGAAATAGCGGAACAGCCCTTCTTCCGCGCCGAACCAAATGACGCCGCCGGGCCCTGCCGTCACAGCCAGGCCGCGCAGCGGTCTATCCCCGGGCAGAGGGAGATCCGTCATTTGTCCGTCCGGCTTGACGACTACGAGCGACGCACGCTGGGACACGGCGCCATAGACCTCTCCTCCCGGCCCCTCGGCCAGCCGCATCACTGATGCCCCCGGCTCCAGCCCGCGGATCCGGTATTCACGAACGCGCCCCGTGCGGGGATCCCGGCGGTACAGGTGGCCGTGTTGCACGGCAGCCCATATGGCGCCGTCGCGGGCTTTCAACATGGCGATAATGGCGCCGGAAGGGAATTCGGGCGCCCTGCGGAACCGGTAAGTGGCGGTCTGGCGTGTTCCCACATAAACGCCATCGCCGGTGCCGGCCCAAATCGTCCCATGGCGGCCCGTTACCACCTGCCAGACCGTCTCGTTGCTCAATCCTTCCGTCCCCGAATAGCCTTCCCACTCTCCGTAGCCGATCCATCGCGCCAGCCCCCTTCCGTTCATGCCCAGCCAGACGGAACCTTCGCGATCCACGTAGACGCCCGAGACCGAGTCGCCGGGCAACCCGTTTTGCTTGCCGATAATCTGCCAGCGGCCATCCTCGACCACCGCCAGCCCGCCAAGAACCGGAATCAACAGCCGCCCCTCATAATCGGCCCCCAACTGCGGCACCCACGGACTGCGGAGATCGACCGGGCCGGGCAAAGGCTCGAACCGCGCCGCTCCTTTCCGCTGCACCTCCAGGCTGCGGGCGCTGCGGACGTAAATGTCCCCTCGCGCGTCCTCGAAAATGAAGCTCCAGGGGCCGAGTTTCGGGCCGGGTTGCGCGGGGGTGAGCCGGATCCGGTCCCGTTCGTCCAGTTCGCACAGATCGGTGCCGCAGCCAAACAGCACGCGCCCGGACCGTGTCACGGCCACGCTGGCCACGGCCCGCCCGATAGGATCCGCGACGTCCTCGCGGGCCACCAATTTGAACACCCACTCTCTTTTCGGCCCCGCCTGCGTCCCGATGGCCAGGCCTCCCCGCGTGGCCACGTAGAGACGTCCCCGCTCGTCGGAAGCCAGTCCGGTCTTGCCATTCACACGCTGGAGTTCCGATGCCGGCAGCACGGTGTGGAGGATCCGCCCGTACTGTCTGCGATAGAGCCCCTTGGTGGTTCCGATCCAGAGCGTGCCGTCGGAGGTCTGGTGCAAGGACAGGATCAACGCGCCAGGTTCGATCTCCTTGCGGCCGAATTCAATAAACCCCCGCCCGTCGTAGCGAAACAGCCCGTTTTGCGTTCCCACCCACAGAAACCCTTCGCGGTCCTGGAAAATGCTCTCCACCGCCAGGTTGTTCAGGCCGCTGTCGAAGTCGAAAACCTGGAACGAGTACTGTTGGGCCGTGGCCGGCGCGCCCCACACGAGTCCTGTCAGGAGCAGGGCAAGACGGAAGCGGGCGCGGAGCCGCATCAATGGCTCTATCGGCAGAAGCGGCGAAGTCCTGCAGTGCGGCCCGGCCTGCGCCCCCCTCGCTCCGGCTACGATGGAGAGGAATGAGCGGTCCTCCCGAAGAACTGGTGGATCATATCGTCACGCACCTGGCGGAGGAGCAGCCGGCCGCGATTGCGGACCTCGGCGGCGCCGAGGTCGTCCGCCGGGTCACAGCAGGAATCGCGCGCGCCAACGCCTGCGGCTTCGTGCAGCCGGAGTCCGTCACCGCCTTTGTCACGCTGATGTTCCTCGTCGCGCCGGACTTCGACAAGCACCCGGCCATCGCCCGCGCCCTGCGCCTCCACGGGACCGAAGCCGAGCGGCTCCGGTTGCTGTTCGAGCGCACGCGCGAGGAGGACTGGGACGAGGCGGCCGCGTCCTCGGAAGGATGGGAGTCCCTGTTGTCCAAACCATGAAGCGGCGCCGCGCTTTCATCTCCTGGTCCTCGGGCAAGGACTGCGCCTGGGCGCTGCACGCCGTGCGGCAGCAGGGAGAGCTGGAGGTGGCGGGCCTGCTGTGTTCGGTCAACGCGCAATTCCGGCGGGTTTCCATGCACGGCGTGCGGCAGCAACTGCTGGAGCAGCAGGCGCAGGCGGCGGGACTGCCTTTGCTCATCGTCGAGCTTCCCTGGCCCTGCCCCAACGAAGAGTACGAACGGCGCATGGCAGACGCCTGCGCCCGGCTGCGGGCCCTGGACGTGGAGGTCCTTGTCTTCGGCGATCTCTTCCTGGCCGATGTTCGCCAGTACCGTGAAAAACAGCTTGCCGGGACCGGGATTGAACCCGTGTTCCCGCTGTGGGGATTCGATACGCGCCGGCTGGCGCGGGAAATGCTGGCGGGCGGCTTGCGGGCGAGGATCGCCTGCCTGGATCCGAAGCGCGTGGATCGCAGCCTGGCGGGAGCGGAGCTGACGGCGCCGCTGCTGGAGGCCCTGCCGGAGGGCGTTGACCCCTGCGGAGAAAACGGCGAGTTTCACACATTCGCCTTCGACGGGCCGGTGTTCTCTCATCCGATCCGCGTGATTTCCGGCGCAGTCGTGGAGCGGGACGGGTTCGTTTACGCCGATTTGCTCCCCGACGGGGATACGGATGACGGTTGATACAATGGCGGCAGAGCGGGCCCGTAGCTCAGCCGGATAGAGCGTCTGGCTTCGAACCAGCAGGTCGGGGGTTCGAGTCCCTCCGGGCCCGCCATTTCTTTTCTGTCCAGTCCGGAGACATGGGTGACACTTTTGAGGCCGAAGGGCGGTAGAAAGGGTGAAGCGTCCTTGCCGCGCCAGTCTGGCGCGGGACTTTCCCGAAAGGCCGGCGGGTGGACGCGGCTCTCGGTGTGACCATGGCGGGCAGTGTGGCCGTGCAGCGCGGATTCCTTGCCTGCGGGGGCCGAGAAGGCCGCATCAGGCTCTTTGAAAGGCGGCCGGACTTTCCCCCCGATTCCGCAACCGATCAAAGCCCGCGGCGGCAACTGCCACGGGCGTACCGGCATCGAAAGGGATCCAGACCGCGTGCGCGCCGGCATGGATCCTGCAGCAACAACTTCTCCCCATCCTGTTTTTGCGGCCGGCCCCCGCAACTCACGCCCGCATCCGGCGGCCTCCATGCTCGTCCACCGGCAATTCCGATCGCAGCGGGGCCCAAGTTCAGCGGCGGGACGGCGTGAGGCCGATGCGGCGGACGAGGGCATCGTGGCGGGGCAGGCCGCGGAGAGAGGCGAGGCGCGGGTCGGCCTTGATCCAGACGGCCTCGGGCTCGCGGCGTTCCACGGACACCTCCAGCCAGTGGAGGGCCTGCTCCTTGTCGCCGAGCGCGGCGAAGAACCGGGCGGCGTCGATGGCCTCCATGCGGCCGTCCGCAGCGGCGGCGGCGATGTCCGGCGCCTGGCGGCGCGCGGTCTCGGCGTCGCCGCAAAAAAAGGCTTCCAGCCCGTGCGGGTTCAGGTCCTTCGCGCCGCGCCGCTGGCGGGAAGTCCGGAAAGCGCGGCGGGCCTCGTCGCGGCGCCCCGCATACGCGAGGGCCATGCCGTAATCCCAATACACATCCGGGTGCAGCCCCTCCAGTTCCAGAACGCGCTCATACTGGCTGACGGCCTCGTCCGGGCGGCCGTCCACCAAAAGGAAGAAGGCGTAGGTGAAGTTCAGGAACAGCGGCAGCGGATCCAGCTCCAGCGCGGTTCGATACTCCGACTGCGCCTCTTTCAGCCGCAGTTCCGGTACCAGGACGGCGACGGCATAGAGCCCGCGGGCGGTGGCCGAGCGCGGGTCGGCTTCGATCGCCTTGCGGAAGGCGGCTTCCGCGCCGTTCCAGTTCCAGTCCTGCCAGGCGAGACTGAGGCCGAGCGAGGCGTGCGCCTCGGCCAGCAGCGGATCCAATTCCCCTGCCCGCATGGCAGCTTGGCGGGCGCGTGTCCAGGCTTCCGCGGGAGGGATCAGGCCGTAGTAGCCTGCGATTGTCACGGCGGTGGAGAGCGATGCGAGCGCGGGCGCGTAGTTCGGGTCCAGCCGCAGCGAATCCTCGAAAAAGCGGACGGCGCGGACCATGCTTTCCGCCGTGTTCATATTGGCCTGCTGGCGGCCGCGCAGGTAAAGGTGATACGCCTCCAGGCTGGCCGGTCTCGGCACGGCGGGGCTTGCCGCTCCGGCGGCGCCCGTCCGGATGCGCAGCGCCGCGGCCACTGACTGCGCGATCTCGTCCTGAATGGCGAACACATCGGCGGCGGTGCGTTCGTAACTCTCCGCCCACAGCGTGCCGCCATCGCGCACGCTGACGAGCCGCGCGGTCACGCGCAGCCTCTGCCCCTGCCGCCGGACGCTGCCTTCGACGATCATCGAAGCCTGCAGCTTTGCCGCCACCTCGTCGAGCGAGGGCGGCTTGCCGCGGTAGGCGGCCGTAAGGCTGCGGGCGACGACGCGCAGCCCCGGCGTGCGGGCCAGGCGGTTGATGATCTCTTCCGTCAGCCCGTCGCTGAAATACTCGTTTTCCGGATCGCCGCCGACATTCTCGAACGGCAGCACGGCGATCGTGGCTACTGGCGCCTCGCGCAGCCTCCTCAGGGACTGCGCCTGCCACCAGCCGAGGGCGACGCCGATGGCGGCGAGCAAGGCGACGACGCCGGCCAGCTTCCAGCCTCGGGGCATGGGCGTCAGGACGGCATCCGCCGCGTTCGCCGCAGGCGCCGCCGCGCCGGAGTAAACGAACTCCGGCACGTAAGCGCCTTTTGGAAGCAGGATGCGCACGGCGTCGCCGCGGCCCGGCCCCTCGTAGTATTCGTCGAGCCGCGCCCTCAGGCGGCGCGCTTCCACACGGACCACGGAGTCCACACGCGGGTCGAATGACGCATCGCGCCCGAAACATTCGATGCCGAGCACGGACTCCTTCAGGCGGTCCGTCTGCCCGGCGAGGGTGGCTTCCACCAGGTGGCGGAGAAAGTGGGGCAAGCGGCCGGCGGAGGCGAAACCTTCGCTGGAGGCCACTTTTTCAAGCGCGGCCCGCACCTCGTCCGCGCTTGGCCGATCCATTGTCATTTCAGGGGGTTCTACGGCGAGTATACCGTTAAACCTACCCCATCGACCTGTTGTTGGCGCCGCCGCCGGCCGCAAGCTGGGTGCATGAATCCCGCTCAGCCCTCTGCCCGCTACCACGCCTTCGACGCCCTGCGCGGCTCGATGATGCTGCTCGGCGTGGCGCTGCACAGCGCCACCGCCTATTCGACGTTTCCCGACGTCTGGTGGCTGAAAGACCCGCACACCAGCCGGTGGGCGGACCTGTTCATCCTCTGGGTCCACACCTTCCGCCTGCCGTTGTTCTTCGTGATGAGCGGGTTCTTTTCCGCGCTCCTGTTCGAGAAGCGTGGCGCCGGCGGCTTTCTGCGCAACCGCGCGGCGCGGCTGCTGCTGCCGTTCTTGCTGGGCATGGCCGCGATGTTCCCGTTTCTGAAACTGGCAAGCGTGTATGCGTGGTTTCTGACGCGAGATCCGGAACCGTGGCGCCGGATCGAGGCATGGGTCGCCGAAGGGCGCCTCTGGCGCTCGCTGGAGCCGATGCACCTGTGGTTCCTGATCGTGCTCATGATGCTGTGCGCCGGTGCGGTGCTGGCCGAGCCCGCCCTGCGGCGCGCGATGGGGGGCGCCTGGTTCACCAGGCTGCTGGAGCGCAGAGGCGGCTGGCTTGTGTGGGCCGGGGCGACGCTGGCGACGCTGTTGCCGATGCAGTTTGGCATCCTCGATACACCGGGATCCTTTCTGCCGCAAGCCAGGGTGCTTGCGGCCTATGCTGTCTTTTTCGCATTCGGGTGGGGGCTGTATCTGCACCGCGAGCAACTCGGCCAACTGCGGCGATTCGGCGCGGGCGCGGTTCTGGCGGGAGCGTTGTGCGCCCTGATGGCCGCGGGCGCGGTGGAGCGGCAGATGGCGGCGCTGCCGGCTCGGGCGGAACTGGCCCATGCCGCGACGGCGCTGTTTACAGCGCTCGGCTGCTGGCTGACGTTGCTCGGTCTGGCGGGCATCGCCCTGCGGCGGCTGGGCGGCGGCTCGCCATTTTGGCGGTATCTTTCCGACTCGGCGTATTGGGTGTTCCTTTTCCATCCGCCCGTGCTGGTGGCCGTGCAGCTCCCGATGATGCGGCTCGGCTGGCCGGCGGAGGGGAAGATGCTGGCGGGGCTCGTGTTCGCCGTGCCCGTCCTGTATCTCCTGTACGACTTGTGGGTGCGCCCGGGCTGGCTGGGGGCTCTTCTGAACGGTCGCCGGATGCCGCGCGGGCTGCCGCAGCGGGACGGTTGCGGGGCCGGCGCGCCCGCCGCTGCCGAGCCCTGCGGCGCTCAGTAGCGCAGCCGGTAATAAACCAGCTTGAGGTACTCGTTGTAAACGCCGAGGAAGCCGTGCTCGTTGTCCCACCAGCGCTCGACGCTATAGCGCCGGTCCGGCACGGCATGGAAGGCGAAGACAACGTCCATGCCACGCAACTCCCTGGTGAAGATCCAGCGGGCGCGGCGCGTGTGAATCGCGTTGGTCACCACCACGATGGAGCGGACCGGGCGCCCGCGCAGCCAGGCGCGGAGGGCGCGGGCCTCGTCGTGGGTGCTGGTGACGCCGCCGGGAAAAGGGATCTCGTCGATGGCGGACCGCGGCACGCCGTCGCGGAGGAGCATCTCGATGCCCAGGTCGGTGACATTGGGCACCAGCCCCATCTGCACGGCGCGCGACGATTCGCTGCGCGCGATGGCGATGCGCGGCGCCAGGCCCTGTTTCCACAGCGCCGCGGCGGCGGCGGGGCGGGTGTCGAGATCGCCGTTGAGGAGCAGGATCAGGTCGGCCCGCCGGGCCGTGTCGGCGTCGACAAGGAACCCGCCGGCCGCGGCGAGAATGCGCCAGCGGGCCAGCCACAGCGCGCCTACCACGATCAGCAGGACCGCCGCCGCCATGAGCCAATGCCGCCGGGTTCGCATCACCATTCAGCGTAACCTTGCGCCGGCGCCTGTTACACTCGGGAGGGTTCCATGGCGATCATGCTCGATTTCCGCGTGCATCCGGGCGAGTGGGCGGTGTGCCGGCTGGAGCCGGCCGAGCCTTTCCCTTCCTGGGCGGCGGGCTCTTTCGTCAGCGTCACGCGCACGCCGCAGGAGCTGTCGGTGGTGTGCGCGGCGGAGGCGGCGCCGGAGGGAGCGCGCGCCGAGCCGGGCTGGGCGATGCTCGAGCTGGCCGGGCCGTTCGGGTTCCAGACAACCGGCGTGCTGGCCTCTTTTCTGGCTCCGCTGGCGGCTGCGGGCGTGCCCGTGTTCGCCATCTCCACCTACGACACGGACTGGGTGCTGGTGCCGCAACAACGGCTGGGAGATGCACTGCGGGTGCTGAAAGCCGCGGGGCATAATGAGATTTGACCCCCGACAGTCCCATCCAGCAGGCCCGGCAGTGGATTGCCGCCGCGCAGCGGGTGGCCGTGCTCACAGGCGCGGGCATCTCGGCGGAGAGCGGAATTCCCACGTTCCGGGGCTCCCAGGGGCTGTGGCGCAACTTCCGGGCGGAAGATCTGGCCACGCCGCAGGCGTTTGCGCGCGACCCGAAGACCGTGTGGGAATGGTATGACTGGCGCCGCGGGCTGATCGCGGCAGCAAGGCCGAACCTGGGCCACTACGCCCTGGCTCAACTGGAGCAGCGCCTCGGCGACCGCTTCATGCTGATCACGCAGAACGTGGACGGCCTGCACAACCGGGCCGGCTCGCAACGGGTCTTGAAGCTGCACGGCGACATCTGGTGGGTGATGTGCATTGCCTGCCGCAACGTGCAGAGCGATTTTCGCGTGCCGCTGCCGGAGCTGCCGCCGCGCTGCGAGTCCTGCGGCGGCATGCTGCGGCCTGGCGTCGTGTGGTTCGGCGAGCCGCTCCCCGGCGCCACCTGGGAACAGGCTGAACAAGCCGTGCGGCAGTGCGAATTGCTGATCGTGGCGGGGACGAGCGCCGTGGTCTACCCGGCGGCGTCGCTGGCGCCGCTGGCGCAGAGCCATGGCGCGCGCCTGATCGAAGTCAACACGGAGGAAACGCCGCTGAGCGGCGCGGCCGAGCTCTGCCTGCGGGGCCCCTCGGGCGAGATTCTGCCGCAGATCATCGAATCATGAGAATCGCCTATTTCGACGCTTTTTCCGGCATTGCCGGGGACATGACGGTGGCGGCGCTGATCGACGCGGGCGCCGGCGCGCAGGCGCTGTTCGACGCGCTGGACTCGCTGGGCACGGGAGCGCGCTTCCGCGCCGAAAAGGTGAAGCGCAAGGGCATCGCCGCCACGCATTTCACGGTGGAGCACGAGGACCAGAAGAAGCACCGGCACCTGCCGCAGATCGTGAAGATGATCGAGGCGTCGCGGCTGGCGGACCGGGCGAAACAAAACGCGGTGAAGGTGTTTGAGGCGCTCGGCGCGGCGGAAGCCAGAGTGCACGGCGTGCCTGTCGAGAAAGTGCACTTCCATGAAGTCGGCGCGGTGGATTCGATCTGCGACATCGCCGGCGCGTGCCAGGCGCTGGAGATGCTGGGCGTGGAAGCCGTGCATGCGTCGAAGGTGAACACGGGCAGCGGCACGGTGGAAGCCGACCACGGCGTGATGCCGGTGCCCACGCCGGCGACGGCGCTGCTGCTGGAGGGCGTGCCCGTCTACGCCCGAGGGCCCGAAACCGAGCTGACCACGCCGACCGGCGCGGCCATTCTGGCGGCGCTGGCCAAAAGCTACGGCGCCATGCCGCCGATGACGATCGAGCGCTCCGGCTTCGGCGCGGGGACGAAGGAGTTTCCGATGATGGCAAACGTGCTCCGGGTGATTGTGGGCACGGCAGCCGCCGCGCGCGAGGCGGTGTTTGTCTCCATCATCGAAGCCAACATTGACGACGCGAACCCGGAGCTGCTGGGCCACGCCATGGAACGGCTGCTGGAAGCCGGCGCGCTCGACGTGACGCTGGAGCCGGTGTACATGAAGAAGCAGCGCCCGGGCGTCCGGCTCTCCGTGATCGCCCCACCGGAAGCGCAGGACCGGCTGGCCGCGCTGGTCTTTGACGAAACCACCACGCTGGGCGTCCGCTTCTGGCAGGCGGAGCGGCGCGTGCTGCCGCGGGCCCATGTCGCGGTGGAGACGCCCTACGGCCGCGTGCGCATGAAGGTCTCCGCCGCGGGCAGCGCGCCCGAGTACGAAGACTGCCGGCGGCTGGCGTCGGAGTCCGGCAAGCCGCTGAAAGAGATTTACGCCGCGGCGATCGCGGCCTACAGGAATTCGCAATGAGCGAGAAGTTCTACATCACCACCCCCATCTACTACGTGAATTCGGCGCCGCACCTCGGCACGGTCTATTGCACCCTGGCGGCGGACACGATCCGGCGCTACCAGGGGATGCTGGGCCGCCGGACGCTGCTGGTGACCGGAAGCGACGAGCACAGCCAGAATGTCGAGCGGGCGGCAAGGAAAAAAGGCCTTTCCCCTTTTGATTTTTCGACAGAATTGGCGGCCGAATTCCAGCGGGAATGGAATCTGTTCGGCATCCCGTACCGCTTTATCCGGACCTCCGACCCGCGCCATCACGCCACTGTGCAGTGGCTGTTCGGGCGCTGCCAGGCCAACGGCTACATCGAAAGAGGAGCCTACACCGGGCAGTATTGCTTCAACTGCGAACTGTACGTCAACGACGCCCAGCCGGGCGACCCCTGTCCGGATTGCCAGCGGCCGACAGAAACAGTTACGGAAGAAAACTATTTCTTCAAATTGTCGGCATTTGAAAGACCGCTGCTGGATTTATACGAAAAGCAGCCCGATTTTGTCGTCCCGGACTACCGGATGAACGAGATCCGGGCGTTTGTGAAGGGCGGGCTGCGCGACCTTTCCATCACGCGGTCCAACCTCCAGTGGGGCATCCCGGTGCCGGTGGAGGGCCATCATGTGTTCTACGTCTGGTTCGACGCGCTCATCAGCTACCTGACGGCGGTGCGGGACGAGGAGTGGTGGCCTGCCGACGTGCATCTGATCGGGAAAGACATCCTGCGGTTCCATGCGATTTACTGGCCCGCCTTCCTGATGGCGGCGGATCTGCCGCTGCCGCGGCGGATTGTGGCGCACGGCTGGATCCTCAAGGATTCGGTGAAAATGTCGAAGTCGCGCGGCAATGTCGTGCGGCCGGAGCCCTTGCGGCAGGTGATCGGCGCCGACGCGCTGCGCTATTTCCTGCTGCGCGAGATTCCGTTCGGGCAGGACGGCAATTTCAGCTATGACGCGCTGATCACGCGGCTCAACGCGGACCTGGCCAACGGGCTGGGCAACCTGGTGTCGCGCACGCTGACGATGATCCGCCAGTACCGCGGCGGGCGCATCCCGGCGTTCGCGCCGGACGAAGCTGTCCGGGCGCAGGCGGAGGAGACGGTGCGGGCGTGGCGGGCGTCGTTCGACGCATTCGAGTTCCACCGCGGGCTGGAGCAGCTCTGGGGGCTGCTGGGGGCGGTGGACAAGGCGATTGTGGCCTATCAGCCGTGGGTGCTGGCGAAGAAGCCGGATGCAGAGAGCCAGGCGAAGCTGGACACGATCCTGGGCACGGCGGCGGAGGTGATCCGCATCGCCGCGGTGTTGCTCGCGCCGGTGATGCCGGAATCCATGCAGAAAATCTGGTCTCAGCTCGGCATGGAAGGCATCGTGGAAAGTGAGAAGATTGACGCCCTCGCCTGGGGCGGTTTGCGGGAAGGCCAGGCGATCGGCGAGGTGGAGGCGGTGTTTCCACGCCTCGACGCGACGAAGACGATCGAAAAGATCGAGGAGCTGGACGAAGTGGAAGCCGACCGCATTCAGGCATTGCTGGGCAAGACGGAGCCGCCGGCGCCCGCGCCGTGGCAGCGCCCGGAGGGTGTGCCGCCGCTCGAGCCGGAGATTACCATCGAGGATTTCGCCAAAGTCGACCTGCGCGTGGCGAAAGTGCTCGCCGCCGAACGGGTGAAGGGCGCCGACAAGCTGCTGCATCTCATCGTGGACGTGGCGGAAGAAAAGCCGCGCACGATTGTGGCAGGCATCGCGCAGCAGTACGCGCCCGAAGAACTGGTGGGGCGGAAGGTGGTGATTGTGGCGAACCTGGCGCCGCGCAAGCTGCGCGGACTGGTCTCGCAGGGCATGATTGTGGCCGCGTCGCTCGAAAACGGCCCTCCCGTGCTGGTGGCGCCGGTCGGCGACGTGGCTGTGGGGGCGAGGCTGAAATGAGCGCTCCGCTCATTGATACGCACTGCCATCTCGACGCGCGGGCGTTTGACGCGGACCGCGACGCCTGCATCGAGCGCGCCCGCGCCTCGGGCGTGGAGCGCCTGGTGGCCATCGGCACGGGCGACGGCCCGCCCGATCTCGAAGCCGGCATCCGGCTGGCGGAGCGGTACGCGTTCATCGAGGCCACCGTTGGCGTGCACCCGCACGACGCGGCAAAAGCCACGGAAGAGACCTGGGCCGGGCTGGCGGCGCTGATGGGGCATCCGAAGGTGGTGGCGGTGGGCGAAATCGGGCTCGACTACCATTACGATTTCTCGCCGCGGGAGACGCAGCAGGCGGTGTTCGCCCGCCAACTGGAGATGGCTCGGGAAGCGGGCCTGCCGGTGGTGATCCACACGCGGGAGGCGTGGCGGGACACGGTCGAGCTGATCCGCCGCCACGGGGCCGTGGGCGGCGTGTTTCACTGCTTTTCCGGAGGCCCGCGCGAGGCGGAAGAGGCGCTGGCGCTGGGTTTCTACTTGAGTTTTTCCGGGATCGTGACGTTCCCGAAGGCGGAGGAGATCCGGCAAGCGGCGCTGCTGGCGCCGGACGACCGGTTGTTGATCGAGACCGACTCGCCATATCTGGCGCCGGCGCCGCACCGGGGCAAGCGGAACGAGCCGGCGTATCTGGTCCAGACCGCCCGTTGCCTGGCGCAGGTGCGCGGCACGGCGCCGGAACAGATCGCCCGGCTGAACTGGGACAACTGGAGCCGCCTGTGTTTGCAGGGAACCGCAACGAATCGCTAAACTTGAGGCATCCGATGCCTGCCGGAAAGCTGGGCCTGGCGCTCACCGCGCGCGAAATCACCGCTTTGGTGGCCGACGACCTGAAGCAGGTGGAAAGTGTCTTCCGCCTGGAGTCGATCGGCAGCGTGGAAGCCGTCTCGAACATTGCCAGCTATCTGCAAGGCAACGGCGGCAAGCGGCTGCGGCCGATCCTGCTGTTGGTAAGCTGCCGCCTTTTCCGCGATCCCACCCCGGAAGCGATTCAACTGGCGGCGGTGGTGGAGCTGATCCACACCGCCACGCTGGTCCACGACGACGTCATCGACGAGGCCAAGACGCGGCGCGGCAAGAGCTCCGCCAACGTCGTCTGGGGCAACCAGATCTCGGTGCTCGCCGGCGACTGGCTCTACATGCAGGCGTTCCAGATCGCTCTGCGGCTGCGGCGCTTTGACATCCTCGACCTGCTGATCACGCTCACGCAGCGCATGGTGGACGGCGAACTGCTGCAACTGGAGCGGCTCGGCAGGATCGACATCAGCGAGGCCGACGCTTTGGAGCTGATCGACCACAAGACGGCCAGCCTGTTTGCCGCCTGCACCAAGCTGGGCGGCATCGCCGGCGGGGCCGGCGACGAGGAGCAGGCGCTGCTGAGCGAGTTCGGCTGGAATCTCGGCATGGCGTTCCAGATCGCCGACGACATCCTGGACTTCACCGCGCGGGAGTCTGTGCTGGGCAAGCCCGTGGGCAACGATCTGCGCGAAGGCAAGGTGACACTGCCGCTGTGCTATGCGCTCGACAGCGCCACTGCCGAAGAGCGGGGCCTCGTGCAGGCGGTGCTCGAAGACCGGGCCTACCAGCGCGCCGCGTTCAGCCAGATTCAGGCCGTGGTGGTCCGCCACGGCGGCATTGAGCGCGCCCGCCTGCGGGCGAGGGAATTCACGGCCAAGGCGCGCGCGTTGCTCGAGCAGTTTGCCGACACGCCCGCCCGCGCCGGGCTGCTGGCTGCCACCGATTTGGTGGCCGACCGGGACCGCTGATACGCTCAAGGGCGGGAGGTTCCGCTTGGACCGGCGCTCCTTTGCTCTCTCTCCACTGGCCGTGCCGGGCCTCGCCTGCCGGCGGCAGAAGGCCGGGAGCGGCTGGCCTGCAGCGTGGGACCGCGTTCTTCTCGACAAGTCGCTGGCGTCGCGGGACCAGAGGTTCGACCCCTCGCAGTCCATGCTGCGCGTGTTGTTGGGGCCGGAATACCGCTACCACACCCGGCTGAGGGAGTGCCAGGCGCATCCCACGCGCGAGTCGCTGGAATACGCGCTGCTCCTGCTGGAGGACGGCTCAAAGGAACGGGTGGCCCGAGCGCTGCGGATTCTGGAGCGCGTGCTGGCGTTGCAGGTGACCGACCCGGAATCGCAGTGGTACGGCATCTGGGGCTGGTATCTCGAGGAGCCTCCGGACAAGATGGCGCCGGCGGACTGGAACTGGGCGGACTTCAACGGCTCGCTGCTGGCGCAGATCGTGTTCCGCCAAGGCGCGCGGCTGCCCGAAGAACTGCGCGGGCGCTGTCTCGAATCATTGCGTCACGCGGCGCGCTCCATCCAGCGGCGCGATGTCAGGCCTTCCTACACCAACATCGCCGTTCTCGGCGGCTTTGTGACGCTGGCTGCGGGCGAGCTGCTCGAAGAGCCCGAGACCCTGGAATACGGCCGCGCGCGGATGAGAAACGTTTGCGCTGAAGTCGACCGCACGGGAAGCTTCGCTGAATACAACTCGCCCACTTACGCGCGGGTGACGCTGGGGGCGCTTGTCCGGATCCGGATGCACGTCCGGGACGAAGAAGCGCGGCGGCGCGCCGCGGCGTTGGAGCGGAGGGTGTGGGAGCACCTGGCAGCGCACTGGGACGCGGCGCGGCAACAGTTCACCGGGCCGATGAGCCGCTGCTATTCGAACGACCTCGGCCGTCCGGTGTGGATCGAGAAAGCGTTGTCGGGCAGGCTGCGCCTGGCCACGCCGGAGACGCGCACGGGCGATGACGGCGAGACGGCGCTCCACGACTACCGCTGCCCGGAAGATCTGGCCCCGCGGTTTCTGGCGGCTGCGCCCGGGCGCATGCACCGGGAGCTCTACATCGCGGACCCGCCAGTGGCCGGCGCCTCGTATTTCTCGCGTGATTTTTCGCTGGGCAGCGCTTCGATCAGCGATTTCTGGGTGCAGCGCCGTCCGCTGCTCGGCTACTTTGGCGATGCGTCGCGCCCGGCGCGCGTGGTACAGCTCCGTGTCGTGAAGGATGGCTACGACTTCGCTTCGGCGGTGTTCCACAGCGTGCAGGAGAAGGGGCGCGTGCTGGGCGTGATCGGCTTTCGCGATCCGGGCGGCGACCGCCACATTTCACTGGACCCGATCCGGGACGGGCGGTTCGAGTGCGGGCGCCTGTTCGCAGAGTTCCATATCGACGGGCTGCCGGGCGGCGCGCGCGTCGACAGCGACGGGCGGCGGGTGGAGGTGCAGAGTTCGCTCGTGCGCGTGCGGTTCGTGCTGCTCGGCGGGAAATTCGGGCGGCGATCCCTGGAGTTGCGCGCGCATCCGCGGGAAGGAACCCTGACGGCGACCATCGACTTCAAGCCGGAAGAGGAGCCGCGGCTGGTTGAATGGGCGCGTGTGCGGACCGGCTTTGCGGCGCTGGCGATTGAAGTGGCCGATGCGGGCGCGGCGTTTTCTGCCGCCGAGCCGTCGCTGCGCCTGGAGGGCGGCATGGCGCAGCTCGAGTGGGGCGAATTGTCTTTGCGGGCGTTGACCCGCGTGGCGCCGGCTGAAGAGCACGCGCGCGCCCTGGAAGCGCGAATCCACGGCCGGCCCGCGCCGCAGCCGCGGCTCAGCGATGTGCGGCTGGCGTGAGTCTGTCCTGGCGTGCGCGCACGCCTACCAGCCGCAGTTCCGGCAGGGCAGCCAGACCGTGTAGTCCGAGGGGCCGCGGTCGTGGAAGGCGTAGTAGGGGATGAACGTCAGCCGCACGCGCTGCTCCGGTACAGTCGGCTGGAAGCCGTAGAGCGGACGCTGATCGAGAGAAGGGGTGTAAGCGAAGCCCGCCGCGCGGAGAAGCACGGCGCCCGCGGGCGCGCCAGCGGGGGGTGCGGTTTCAATGGGAGCGGCGCCATCGAGCACGGCGTCGAACACGGAGATGCCCGGGTTGTCGAGCGCCTCGAGACAATAGACGAACGGGCCCCGCTGCAGCGCGGCTTTTCCGTAGTCCTCGCCCACGCGCGGATTGGCAAAAACGCGGCGCGGCGTCATGTCAAAGACGAGCCGGACCCGGTCGCCCGGGCGCCAGGCGCGCTTCCAGGCAAGATACTCGTTGGGCCGGATGGGGCCGCGGAAGGTCTCGCCGTTGACTTCGGCGCGCGTGGCCAGAGACCAGGAAGGGATGCGCAGAAAGAGCGTGAATTCTTCCTGCTGCTGCGGAGAAACGGTGATCTCCGCCTCTCCCTGCCATGGCATTTGCGTCTTGATTGAAAGGCGCAGGGGCGCGCCGGATTCCAGTTTCCAGTCCAGCGTGGCGTTGTCGTAAAAGTGCACCCACACGCCGTCTTTGGACGTGCTGAAGAAATACGCGCCAAGAGCCGCGAACGTGCGCTGGAGGTTGGGCGGGCAGCAGGTGGTGGCATACCAAGGGTTGCGGATGCGGTCGGAGGCGGGCGCGGCGAGCGGGTTCCGGTAACAGTAGAGCGTTCCGCTGGAGGACATGCCCGAGCAGATGCCGTTGTAAAGGGCGCGTTCCATCAGGTCGGCGTATTTCGCTTCGCCGCCGAGGTGCAGCAGGCGCTGGTTGAAGAGCATGCCGGCGATAGCGGCGCAGCTTTCTGTGTACGCCTGCTGGTTGGGCAGCTCGTAGGGATCGCCGAAGGTTTCGCCGGCGGCGCGGGAGCCGACGCCGCCGGTGACATACATCTTGCGAAGCGCCAGGTCTTCCCACAGGCGCAGAATGGTGGCGCGGAATGCCTCATTGCCGGTCTCGAGGACATAGTCGGCGGCGCCGGTGGAGGCGTACAGGGCGCGCACGGCATGGCCTTCCAGTTGCGTGCGCTCCGTAAAAGGTTTTCCCGAAAAGATGTAAACCAGATCGCGGTCCCGCAGCTTCAGCCGCTCGCGCTCGACGCCGCTGAACAGGTACGCGGCGAGGTCCAGGTAGCGGCGGTCGCCCGTGGTCCGGTACAGTTCGGCGAGCGCGAGTTCGAGTTCCGGGTGGCCGGTGAGCAGCGGCAGTTTGGGCGCGGGGCCGAAGTCGCGGATGAGGTGCTCGACGAACCGGATGCCGCCGTCGAGCAGCTTCCGCTTGCCGGTGGAACGGTAGTACGCAATGCCCGCCTGGAGGAGATGCCCCAGGCAGTACAGTTCGTGGCCCGTCACCTGCTGCTGCCACCGCAGCGGGGCGCGCTCTTCGACAAACCAGGTGTTCAAATAGCCCGATGGCTCCTGTGCGGCAAGAATCGTATCGGTGAGCTGATCGAGAGTGGCTTCCAGTTTCGCGTCCGGCCTGACCTGGAGGCTCCACGCGGCCGCCTCCATCCACTTGTAGAGATCGGAGTCGGTGTACAGCGGGCCGCGGCGCGGTGGTTGGCGGTCGGGGCGGGCCAGGCGGCGGAAGTTGTCGATGATGCCGTTCTGTTCGAGCAGTTCGAGCAGCGTCGGGATGGACCGTTCGATGGTGACGTCCTGCCGCGTCTTCCAGAACCCTGGCTGGAACTGCACGGCGCGCACGGGCACGGGATGCAGCCGGGCCAAGGGGCTTTTCTGAAGGTGAAGCAGCCCTTCTTCGCGCCAGGCGGGCTGCGCCGAACACAGGGCGGTGCAGGCAAGGGCGGCCAGGGTCAGGGAGCGCATGAACATGGTTCTATCAAACCTGGCCGCTGCGGGTTCAGCCCAAAGGAGATCAGAGTCTTTGCAAGATGAATTCCCGGCCATCGGCTGCCTGAGCGCCCAAGGAGCGGCTGGATTCATGAAGAAAAACAGGAAGATCATGGATCGCCGCGTTCCGGAAGAAAGGGAACAGTCCGCGGCGCCGCCCGGTTCCGCGCGGGCGCTGCCTCCGCGATCCATGCAAAGACGCGGGGGCGGGGTGTAACCTCCCGCGAGGAAGAATCCGTCTGATAGGCAATCCCCGTTACGAGTGCGGGCGCCCTCACCCCAACACCCACAAAGGCGCCCGCAATCCCTTGGCGTGTTCCGTTTCGATTGGAAGACTGCAGCCGGCTGCACGTCTGAACTGTGCGTGCTGCCGAATCCCCGGCGGTGTTCCCCCCCGGCCGGGCGCCCGCTTACAGGGGGGTCTCGGTTGTGATCTCATACCACGGCGTATCTGCGCCCAGCCGGAAGCGGAAGCCCTGCGGCGTCTTCTCCACGGGAACCCGGCCCATGCGCTTGCCCGTTCCGTCGAGCGGGTACACGGAAATGGCGCGCAGCTTCGACTTAAGGGTCAGGGTGGCGCCGACATGCTCCATCAAGACGGGACCAGAGGCCGAATACGGAGAAGACGGCCGGTCCGGCTTCTCCGGGGCGAGTGTGAACCAGGAAGGGTCTTTTTTGTAATAAATCATTTTCTGGTTTTCACCGAGGGTGAATCCCGGATTTGTGAGAAGAAGCCTGGTGGAAGTCTCCAATGGCTTTCCGTCAAGCGCTGTCAGCAGAATGGAAGCGAAACCGCGGCCGTCCGGAGCCAGAGTGATTGTCAGAGGCCCCGCCGAGGCCGGCTGCTCCAGTACAAACCCGAACACTCCGGCCGCCTGTTCGGAGTGGATCAGAAAAATCTGGCGCACCGGGTCATAGCTGACTTCGCCGTTGTCGGCGTGGAAAGGAGCTTGCGATTTCTGCGGTTGCGGGGACAATTCCACAGACGGATCGACGGCCACGCGCCGCAAAAAAGCGAGATTGGGGTCGATTCCCAGGGTTTCAAAAAACGTGGCGAGGCGGAATTGCATCCGCTCTGCCGTGGCCTTCTCCCGCAACGAGCGGGGAAGAGGAACTACGAATTCGCGCTCCGCGGGGCGGACGAGTCCCTTGCGGAACAGGTAGCCCGCCTGCCCGAAGGCGGCGAGTTTCGAGAAATCGCCGTTCAGGTTGAAGCCGGAGGGCGCATTGCGGTCCCACGCGCGGCCGTGTTCGTATGCGAAATGCATGACGCCGTCCCAGTCCTGGAACGCGGCGAACGCGGCGAAAGTCGGGTCGATCTCGGCCGCCTGCCGGTTCGGGTAGGGCTGGTTGAATTCGCTCACCGTGTAGGGTTTGTTCGCCTGCCGGGCGAAGGCTTTGTGGAGGTACTGCAGGTAGCCGGAACCGGCGCCGGATGAGTCGCGGATGCGCCAATCGGTGGAGTCCCAGGGGCGGTTGGGGAAGTTGTAGTGATCGATGTAGAAATGGTCGTCGATGTAGTCGAGCGAAGCGTGGGTGTCGAACGTGAACGGGCCTCCGAATTCGACCTGCGTGCCGGTTACCGGGACGGAAGGGCCGAGCCGCTCGCGCACAACGCCGGCAATGCGGTCCAGATAAGCTTTGTCCCGGGCGATGACCTCTTCCAGCGTGGCATCCGGCCAGTACTTCTTCAGCGCCCCGGTCTGGAATGAATACAACAGGGAACTCTCATTGTTGATCTCGACCATGGCCAGCACGGGGTCGTCCTTCAGGCGGAGGGCGTCGATCACCTTGCGGGCGTAGTCGCACTGCAATTCCACCATGCGCTCGTTGAGGATGTGCACCGGCTTCGACTGGTTCGGAATCGGAAAATCGAGCGCGCCGACCAAATCGACGCCGGGGCGGAACGTATATCCGACATGGAGGTTCAGGTTGATGTAGATGCCTTCCTCCCGGAATGCGTCGAGCAAGGCGCGCAGCCGCTCCACAGAGACAGGGTTCAACGTGGGGTAAGGGCCCGTGGTGAGGATGGAGCGCGCCTGCGCCGGATCCGCGTCCGGACTCGTGTCCATGTGGTGGAGCCGGACGAGATTGACGCCGAGCTTGCGCAGGCGGCGGGCGAGCCGAGCGGCGTCGGCCGGTTCGGGAAAATTGGCGCCGAAAGCGAGATTGACGCCCCAGAAGCGGACGCGCCGGCCCAGCGCATCCACAAAACGGCCGTCCCGCACCGTGATGCGGTGCTGCGGCGTCAACGGCTGGTTGAGGAAAGAGAAGTCCACCGCGCCGGCGAGGTTGTCCTGATCGATCAGGACGCGGAACATCCGCGGCTCGGGCTCGGGGAAAAACGCGCGGTGCAGGAAGGCGAGCACGTCAGCCGACTCGTCGATGATTTTCGACGTGGGCTTGCCGGCGCCGTGTCCGGCGGCGGTCTCGATGCGGATCAGGATGGGCGCGGCGCCGCCCTGCGCTTCCTGAAGCGCGGCCGCGTACTTGAAGGAATGGGCGGGCACGACGCGGTCGTCATGGTCCGCGGTCAGGATGAGCGTGGCCGGGTAGGAAACTCCCGCGCGGATGTTGTGCAGCGGCGAATAGCGGTACAACACCTGGAAGTCCTCGGCATTTTTCGGCGAGCCGTATTCGGAGGCCCAGGCGTGGCCGATGGTGAAGCGGTCGAAGCGGAGCATGTCCATGACGCCCACCGCCGGGATGGCTGCGCCGAACAGATCCGGCCGCTGATTCAGAACCGCCCCGACAAGCAGCCCGCCGTTGGAGCCGCCGCGGATGGCGAGCCGCTTCGGGGTGGTGTACTTCCGGGCGACCAGGTGCTCGGCGGCGGCGATGAAGTCGTCAAACACGTTCTGCTTGTTTTGTTTCATGCCGGCTCGGTGCCAGTCCTCGCCGTATTCGCCCCCGCCGCGCAGGTTGGCCGATGCGTAAACGCCGCCGCGTTCCAGCCAGGCGAGAGTGAAAACGCTGAAGGACGGAGTGACGGAGATGTTGAACCCGCCGTAGCCGTACAGGATTGCCGAATGGGAGCCGTCGAGCGCCAGCCCCTTGCGGGCCGTGATATAGACCGGAATGCGCGTGCCGTCCTTGCTGACGGCGAACTCCTGGCGCGTTTCATACTTCGCGGGGTCGAAGGGGAGTTTTGAGGCGAACAACGGGCGGCAGGCGCCTTCCGCGCAACGGTAAATCGTCTCCGGCGTCATGAAATTCGAGACGGAAAAGATGGAAGCCGATTCCTCCGCCAGCGTGATGGAAGAGTTCTGAGGCAGCGGCACGGTGCGTGGCGCGCCGCCGGACAATGGCACGGTTTTCACAAGCGCCGAGACGTCGTGCATGTAATTCAGAACGAGCTGATCCCCGGCCAGCACCGCCTGCCGCAGCGTGTCTTCGGCTTCGGGAACCACGGTCCGCCAGTTGGCGGGCGCCGGGTTGGCAACGTCGACTTCGATGACCCGGTAGCGCGGGGCGCCATCGTTGGTCAGCAGCAGGATGCGCGTGCCGCGGCTGCCGATAAAGCGGTACGCGTAGCGGAACTCGCCGATGATGGGCTGGGGCGCCGATCCGGGCGCCTGCAGGTCGATCGAGTGGATCAGGCGCTCGATGGCGGTGCTGCCGGCTGTCTCCAGGATCAGATAGCGGCCGTCTGCGGCGAGGTGCGGCGTGAAGGTGTAGCGCGGCTGATCGGGCGTGCGGTACACCACCGCATCGGCCGATTGCGGCGTGCCGAGCCGGTGGTAGCAGAGAGCGAAGTTCTCGTTGACCGCCTGAAGCGCGGCGCCCGGCTGAGGCTCCGGATAGCGCCCGTACCAGAAGCCTTCGCCTTTCCAGTCCCACTCGGCGGCGGAGAATTTCGACCACTCGAGCGTGTCCGGCAAATCCTTCGCCGTGGCGACATCGCGCACGCGCCACGTCACCCAGTCCGAGCCGGAGCGCGCAACGGCATAGGCCAGCAGGCGCCCGTCGCGCGAGAGGGAGAAGGTGTTGACGGCAGCGGTCCCGTCAGCGGAGAGCGTGTTGGCGTCGAGCAAAACACGGTCCTTGCCGTTCTCGCGCACAAAGAGCACCGGCTGGTTTTGCAGCCCGGACTGGCGCAAATAGAACACGCGAGGTCCGCGGACGAAATAGCCAGCGACGGCGCCGCCGCCGCGGCTGACCGCCGGATAGCGGTCGTATTGATACAGCCGCTCGAGCAGTGCGCGGATGGCCGGCCGCTGCGGGATGCGCGCCAGATACGCCTGCGTGCGCGAGTTCTGCGCCTGAACCCAGGCGCGCGTCTCCGGCGAGTCAGGGTCTTCCAGCCACCGGAAGTTTTCCGTCACCTCGATGCCGTGGAAGACTTCCGTGGCGGGCCTGGGCGTGTTCTGCGCCGCCAGCGGCAGCAAAGCAAGAAAGCACAGAAGACCTCGCATGGCTCGATCATATCGCCGCGGCCGGCAGGCGGGCGCCGAGTTGCCTACCATGAAAACTTCAGGAGTTTCCATGCCCGATTTGCGCATGCACCCGCACCGGCGCTACAACCCGCTCGCCGGAGAATGGCTTCTGGTGAGCCCGCACCGCACGCAGCGCCCCTGGCAGGGGCAGGTGGAGAAGCTGCCGCCGGAGACGCGGCCCGCCTACGACCCCGGCTGCTACCTCTGCCCGGGCAACGCCCGCGCGGGCGGACACCGCAACCCGGCTTACGAAAAAACATTCGTGTTCACAAATGATTTTTCCGCCCTCCTCGAGGATTCGCCCGAGGGAACGGCCTCACCGCACGAACTGCTGCGCGCGGAAGGCGTGCGCGGCATCTGCCGCGTCATCTGCTTCTCCCCGCGCCACGACCTGACCATGTCCGAGATGGAAACGGCGGACCTGGAGGCCGTGGTTGCGACATGGGTGGAAGAGTTCGAGAGCCTGATGCGCCGGCCGTTCCTGCGGTACGTGCAGATTTTCGAGAACCGCGGCGAAATGATGGGCTGCTCGAATCCGCATCCGCACTGCCAGATCTGGGCGTCGAGCATCGTGCCGGACGAGGTGGCCCGGGAAGAGGCGATGCAAACCGAATACTGGCGCAGCCACGGGCGCACGCTGCTGGCGGATTACCTTGAACTCGAGCTGAAGCTGGAAGAGCGCATCGTCTGCGCCAACGACCACTTTGCGGCGCTCGTGCCGTGGTGGGCGGTGTGGCCGTTCGAAACCATGATTGTGAGCCGGCGCGCCGTGACAGGGCTGGATGAGTTGAGCGGGGAAGAACGCGCCGGCCTGGCTGACATCCTGAAGCGCGTCACCACGCGCTACGACAACCTGTTCGAGATCTCCTTTCCTTACTCGTTCGGCTTCCATCAGCGCGCGGCGGGGGAGCGCAACCCGGCCTGGCGCCTGCACGCGCACTTCTATCCGCCGCTGCTGCGCTCGGCGACAGTGCGGAAATTCCTGGTTGGTTACGAGATGCTTGCCATGCCGCAGCGGGACATCACCGCGGAAGCGGCGGCGGCGCGGCTGCGCGAACAGAGCGAGGTGCACTACCGGCGGCGCTGACCGCGCGTGTGAAACCGCGCGCCCGGCGGGCTAGGCT
>Ga0272446_1001067_pt1 | contig 40988 bp, 34 predicted proteins | sample YNPCB0061_FD_194587 | JGI IMG/M metagenome (GOLD analysis project Ga0272446, IMG submission 194587) | Hot spring microbial mat communities from Yellowstone National Park, WY, United States - YNP-CB-006-1 | ecosystem: Environmental > Aquatic > Thermal springs > Hot (42-90C) > Sediment | place...
CTTTAGCTATAAAAATCTTACAGGACTGACTGGGTACAACATCTTTTTTATGGAATAAATCTGTATTCTACAACTAATTATAACTCAAATTTGTTAAATGATTGATTACTAATTGTTATTTTGGTAGTTCTAAATGTGTAAGGCTGCGTTGTAGGTGTTGCCCACTGCGTTTAATACTACCTTTTGTATCGTCTTTATGAGAGCAGTAAACTAAATCAATCATACTTGGTTTTATATTTAGGTGTTGCATGAAAACATTATCTGTTGCATACCATACTTACACAAAATGGTTTGCAAACGTTTATAGGGTTTGAAACCTTATAAATGCTAATTTTCAATCAAAACCAATTTTGATTGAGTATAAATCATAGCCGAACGAAGAACTAAACTTTATCAGTATTATGAAAACTCTTATTTTATTTTTTATATGCTGTGCTTATTGCGCTTGTGCATGGGGACAGATAAAAGTAGTACAACGTACAGAGGTGGAAATCAATAAGAAAGTAGGAGAAAACTACAAGGTATTGAACTTGGAGGAAAATGGTATGCTCATCTTTGTAGAAAGTGAAGAGTACCTCAAAGGAGGAAGAAAAGAAATCATAATGAGCAAATTTGACACTACTCTCCAACAGCAGTGGATGCGCGCTATTAGTATAGATTACAGCAGTCATGTAGGATTACATTATTTGGATGGCGATTATCTGTATTTTCTCATCAATAAAGAAGATAAAGAATACGATATTTTTAAAATACATATTCACGGTGGTCTGATTATTCCTTTGAAGTACGAGAGAATCGTAAAAATGGAAATTACGCATTTTGCTGCTATCAATAATATATTGCTTTTTGGTGGCTCGGTAGATGGACGTCCCGTAGTGATTTACCATGACTATGTAGGTGGGAAACCTAAAGTATTGCCTGCAATTAATACCCTAAAAGCCACCATTAACCGCTTAGATATATGTACGAACGATAAAAGTATTTTTGTACTGCTCACCCCTACTACCAACAGAAAGAAAGAAAGTTTTTACTACAATATTTTTGATATAGAAGGTAAGCTACTGAATCATACTGCCGTACCTTATGAAAAAGATTATATTCTTTATACCTTCCAGCCCTACCTTATCAGTCAAAACGAATGGTATCTTTTTGGAATGTACTCCCTGCTTGCCAAAGACAAAGCACAAGGGATTTATGTAACTCATATAGTAAACAATGCACAAGAATTTATTAAGTTTTATGATTTTGTTTACTTTAAAAACTTTTTCAACTACTTAGCAAAGCGAAAAGATAAGGTACTAAATAAAATTAAAGGACAGCGCCAAGAAGGCAATATCTATAAACATGATTATAACTTTGTAGTCAGGGAGTTAAAGATTCTTGATGATAAAATCCTATTCTTAGCAGACTCTTATACTCCTATTTACCGCGATGGTATCAATCAAGGTTTCAATGTGAATCCGATGTTTCTCTCGGCTATGAATATGTCCTATCGTTCCCTTATCAATATTAATGATTTTATGCGTTCTCCCTCTTCAAGCCGTAATCCCATCGGATACAGATATAGGCATGGTATTGTATGCGCATTTGACAAAACAGGAAGATTGCTTTGGGACAATAGCTTAGAATACAAAGATTTAGAATCCCATTTTCAAGCAGTGCCTCAACTCCAAGTGAGTACGGGCAAAGACAGTCTGACTTTGCTTAACTTTCAAGACGGGAAAATATTTTATAAGCGCACTGATAAAAGCGTTACCGTAGAGGAAGTCAAAGAAATAGAAATCCCACTCAAAGAAGAAGCCAACAGACTCATCAGTGACCGCGACCGCGAGGCAGTCATGTCTTGGTATGGAGATTATTTTATCCTCTATGGAATGCAACAACTCAAAGCAGGCAACTCAGGGAATTCCCGTAAAGTTTTCTATCTAAGTAAGTTAGCCTATTCTCCGCCCAAATCAGAGGAAAAAGAAAAAAAAGCAGATTGAAAACTTGACTTAAATTTTTCTTTTTTAGAGCAACCTTTTATCTGTGCTTCTGTCTTTGAAGTAAAGTAAGGAGTAAAAGTTGACTTTTTTTGCTTTAAAATAGACAAAGATGCAAGCGGTAAATGACATACCCCGCCCAGCGGGACAAACAAGGAAAAACTTGGAAGCAAGCAATAGCGACATACACAAATACTTGATAGAGAAATGTTTGGAAAATGACCCTAAAGCACAATACCAACTCTATCGGCAGTATGCAGATGCCATGTACAACGTCTGTATGCGTATGGTCAAAAATCAAGACGAAGCCAAAGACATTTTGCAAGAGGCTTTTGTAGAGGCTTTTACCAAATTGCATACTTTCCGATTTGAGGCTTCTTTTGGCTCTTGGCTTAAAAGAATAGTGGTGAATAAGTGTATTAACTTGTTGCAAAAGAAACGATTGCTTACTATTAGCTTGGAAGATAGCAAAAATGCCAGACGTATTCCAGAGGAAATTGAGGATGATAGCCATACCCAATACGAAGTCAAATTAGTACAAAAAGCTATCTCCCTGCTTCCCGAAGGCTGTCGGGTAGTGCTAAACTTGTACCTTTTTGAGGGCTACGACCACGCAGAAATTGGTGAAATCCTCAACATTACCGAGTCGACCTCCAAGGCACAGTACAGTAAAGCCCGAAAAAAACTTAGGGAAATCATAGAAGAAGACAAAAAACACTTAAAACTGATTTAATTTTACAATTTACAATACTCGATTGATTTATAGTTTGAAATAGTTTTAAGAAAATAACCATACGACTACTGAACTATTTAAAAATAAAAATATGGACAAATTAAAAAATTTTATAGACGAAAACCGCCAAGCATTTGAGGAGTTCAATGCTCCCGAGGAGCTGTGGGCAGGCATTAGTCAGCAATTAGGACAGATAAAAGAAGAAAAATATTTCCCACTTTTCATTAGGACAAATCAAAAAAAGTCTAAGATAAATCATGAAAAACAGGGCAATAAGACAGTAAAAATGTACTCTTTTAGCCGTCCAGTGCTAATAAAAGTAGCGGCAAGCGTGCTGATTTTGCTTGCCGTAGGCATCACTTGGGTATCTTATAAAATAGATTCTTTGGAGGGAAAACCGGCGCTTTCTAAGGCGGAAGCTTATTATGAACAGATTTTTCATGCAAAATTAGCAGAACTCAAACAGTATGAAAATGACGATTTGTTTGACCGTGATTTGTTGGTGGATATTCAGGAATTAGAGCAAATCTATGACGAACTCAAAAATGACTTAAAAGAAGATGCTAACAACGAGCAAGTAGTAGAGGCAATGATTCGAAACTATAGCGTTCGGATTGAACTCTTGGAGAAGATGCTCAATGAAATCAAACTCAAGAAAAATCCCAATGGTAAAGGAATTTACCAAAAAAATGAAAAGACTAATGAAAAAGATAAAAGCATATAAAATAATACTTGTCCTCTCTTTGATAAGCGCAATAGATGGATTTGCCAACCCAGTTATTCCCATAAAAAGAGAGGGAGATGCCTTAGAAAAGGTGAGTAGAAAAATCTACCAAGATGCCAAAGTAGAAAAAAATGTAGAGGTACGGCTCACCAACAAGTACGGCAAAATCAATATACTCGCTTGGGACAGAGATTCTATAAAACTTACAGTGGATATTTCTGCGGTGGCTAAGAGCAAAGACGAAGCAGAAAAAATCCTACAACGTATCCAAGTGCAACCTGTTTTTGATGAAAGATACTTCATCTTGACTACTGAAATTTTTGAGAAGCAAGGTAGCGGTGCAGTTTCCCAATTAATTGATAATATTTTAGATAAATCCAAAGAATCCATAGATAAGGGCAATGTAGAAATCAATATTACGATTTTGCTTCCCGAGATGGCTAAGTTAATTCTTAACAATAAATACGGAGATATTAACTTTGAAAGAAATTTTAAGGGAAGTTTGCAATTAACTTTGGCTTACGGCAATGTGCAAGCCAATGAGTTGCCTCCTTTGAGTTCGCTTAACTTACAATCGAGCAAGGCTTTTATTACAAACTTCAAAAGTGGCAGAATCAGTGTCAAATTTGGAGAACTCAATTTGCGAAATGTGGACAGATTGTATTTAGAGAGTAGCTCCTCTATGGTCAATATTCACGAAATCAAAGACTTGGACATAGACTCCCGCAACGACGAACTCGATATAGCAAGCATATATTCTATTATGGGCAAATCGTCTTTTTCAAAAATTTCTATCCAAGATATGCGTCAGAAAGCACGTTTAGAAATGCAGGCAGGCAGTTTTAAAGTCCGAACTTTGAAGTCAAGTTTTGAGTGGTTAGATATTCAGTCCAAATCGACTGACATCAGAATCACGCCAGAGGAGAACTTGGCGTATCAGTTAGACATCACGGGAAATCCCTCAGAGGTAGTCAAAGGCAACGCCAATCAAAGCCAACCTAATGACAATCCTAAAAATAGTAGTTCGTCTTTGTTGAATAGTTTGATGAATAAAGGTTCAAGCAATCCACTGAACAGCTATTCGCCTCAGAATACTCTAAATAGTACTTCAGGGAATAGAAGCGGCAGAGTCATTAAGATTCACGCCAATGGAGGGCAGGTCGTAGTGAGGTAGCCCAAGACAAATAAATCAAGAATAGAATAATCACTTTGCATATTCTCTTAGCACAGAGAATGTGCTTTTGGAAAAATATTTGCCCAAGATATATCAGACCTTGAAACCCTTTAACAAATGAAAAAATACCTTTATTTTGTTGTTTTTTCCTGTTTATCCTTTCTCTACCAAGCCATTGCTCAGGAAGCAGAGGACTATGCTTATACTACAAATAAGAACTCCTCCTTGATAGTGCTAAATAATCCTACCGTTCTCATCAATGCAGGAGCAACTAACTTTACCTCAGCAGTTACGCCCATTGGCTTTGAGTTTTGGTTTATGGGGGTGCGTTATACTTCCTTTACTATCAATGCCAATGGTGTTATCCAATTAGGAACGACCCCCATAGTCCCCGCAGGCAATGCGTATGGCATTCCTAATGTCGCTCGGATTGTAGCAATGGCATCAGGGGACAGAAACGCTACTACGGGAGCAGTCATAGGCGATTGGAGAGTATCAGCTAATGGCGGTGTAATTCATTATCAAGTATTTGGCAACTCTCCTAATCGCACCTTAGTAGTAGAGTGCAAAAATATGAACCTCAATTTCCAAAGTACTACTAATGATGCTACTTTCCAAATCATCTTGTATGAAACAGCTCCCTTGCCAAGTGCTAACAATAGAGGGGGCAGGATAGAATTTAGATATGGGCAGGTAAGAAGTTCTTTTGCTTCTAATAGCTTTCGTGTAGGCATAGGTGCGGGAGCAGGCAGAAATCAGTTTAGAGGAGTAGATATTTCTACTAATCCGCCTACTTCGCCCATTACTGATGATATTATAGAAAACAGAGTTGCCATAGGAGTGATTACTGCCTTAGACGGAGATACTGACGGCAACAGACGAATATTTGTTTTCGAATCTCCTTACCCTAATGCTCAGGCAATTAACCTACGGGCTTCTACCTGTACGGGCATAGTAGGCGAAGTAAAGTTAGATTGGGAAAATACAGCAAGCAATGCCGTAGGTTCAGTATTGTATCGCTCTACTGATGGGGTAAATTTTACTTTTCTGACTCAAATTCCTCGAGGAGCAACTACCTACACAGATAGAGGGTTAGATATAAATACTGTCTATACTTATCGCGTATTTTCTGTAACAGAAGGAAAACTCTGCGAACTACACCCATCTGCCCAATTAGAGGTAGATTTAAGAAAAAGCAGCATTGTAAAAAAACTTGAAATTACAGGCAGACCTGTTATCTGCAATGGAAGAGCAGAATTAGAAACCGAAGCAGGATATGATACTTACGAATGGTACGATAACCAAGACAATTTAGTCGTTTCCTCCGATAATCCCAGAGTAACTTTCAGAGAAGCAGGCACTTACAAACTCATCGCCAAAGCTGATTCCTTAGGGGCTTGCATTGCCGTAGGGGAAGTTACTGTTACAGAGTGCTGCGCTCCTGTTTTGGTGATTCCTAATGCCTTTACTCCACACAGTACTCCTGCTAATAATATTTTCAGGGTAAGGCATGAGAACTTAACAAAATTTAGGCTAAGAATTTACAATCGCTGGGGCATATTGGTATTTGAAACAGAAGACCCTGAACAAGGTTGGAACGGCTATTTCCAAGGCAGCCCTGCCCAAGCCGATGCTTACCAAGTCGTAGTAGAATATACAGGGTGCGAAGACGGAAAAATAATTAGAAGGAAAAAGCAAGAAGTGTTGAATTTGTTGGAGTAGAGGTAAATTAAAATAGCAACCTTTCCTTTTCATACCTTTTTAATTTAAATCGTAGCAATTTATCTCTTTTGCAATAAAAATTAGTAAGATAATATTTTTTAATACGCTTTCACTAAGTTTTATGATAAAATTACTTATAGACAATCAGAACTATTAGCAACTTTATTTATACAGATTACTAAAATTAAAGGGCTGTGTTATAAATTTGTATGCAAATAAAGCATTATGAAACTATTTATTTGCTTAATATTTTTAATTGTTGTCATTGGGAATAAAAGTTGGGCTAACCCACACTTAGACAGTCTTGTACAGCAGTTAAAAATCTTAGAAAGTAAAAAAAGTTCTTGGGAGAATGATTCCCTGATAGTGTCCACTTTGATAAAGATAAGCAGATTTTATGGCAATGTCAATGATGACTCAGCCCTTATTTTTTTGGAAAAAGCCTTGCAAATTGCCCAAAAAAGAAATTGGAACTGGGGCTTGCAAAAAGTCTTTATGAGCTATGGGAATGTATATTTGATGGCTAATAACTACCCCAATGCACTCCAATATTATCTCAAAGCACTTGAAATTACAGAAAAAGCAGAGGATACAAAAAGCCTTGCAGCTGTTCTCTATAATATTGGCATTGTATATCAAGAGCAAAACCTACATGAAAAAGCAGTTGATTACTTTCAAAAGGCATTGATGCAATTTGACAAAGATAATAATATAGAAGGGAAAGCAGTTGCACTTACAGGACTTGGCGAAATCTACAAAGCCCAAAAAAACTACAAACAAGCCTTAGAAACGCACTTAGAAGTATTGGAAATAGCCCAGAGCAAAAATAATCAACGTAGAATGGCAATAGCTTATCATAATATAGGAGAAATTTACGGAGAATTAGCCGAGTTTGACCAAGGAATAGATTTTTTAAAAAAAGGAATGGCAATAGATGAGCAACTCGGACTAAAAGCAGATATAATAATTGATAGTAATGTAATTGCCAAAGTTTTGTATAAGAAAGGAACTTATAAAGAAGCCATTAGATACGCTCAAAAAGCAAAACTTCTTGCAGAAAAAATGCAACTCAAAGATGAAATAAAAAATGCAGCAGAAGTACTTTATCTAAGCTATAAGAAGCTAAACGACTATCCCAATGCCCTTTTAAATTATGAGATATTTAGTAACTACAAAGACAGTCTTTTTAACCAAGAGAACATCATCAAAATAGCACGCTTAGAAAAAGAGTTCGCACTTGCCAAAAAGCAGTATGAAATAAATCTAATAATGAAAGAAAATGAAAAACAAGACTTAAAGCAAAACTTAATCATTTTCATTTTATTGACACTTGTTTTAGTTGCCGTTTTTATTATACTTTATACAAGAAAAAAACACTTTATCTCCAAGTTACAGCACGAAAAAAAGTTAGCAGAAATTGCCTACCTAAACGCTCATCAGACACGAGCACCCTTAGCAACGCTATTAGGATTACTTTATTTGATAGATAAAACAAAATTACAAGACCAAGAAACTATGAAGCTATTTGATATGATGATAGAAACAGCGCGTAAGTTAGATGAGGTCATTCATCAGATAAACGATAAAGCCCAAAAAGTAGAAAATGAGAAGTCCATGATTTGATTATTAAAAAAAAAAGCATTCACCTCATAAATAGAGAATAACGCTAAAAATTCAGACACATGACACCAGAACAGGCACAAAGGGACATTGCAGAACTTTCCAAAAAAATCAATTACTACAACGAGAAATATTACCAAGAGAACATTTCAGAAATTTCTGATTATGAGTTTGATATGCTCTTAGAGAAACTTATAGATTTAGAGAAGCAATTTCCCCAATTTGCCCTGCCAGACTCCCCCACCCAGCGAGTAGGTGGAGGCATTACCAAAGAGTTTCAAACCGTAGTACATAAACGACCAATGCTGTCGCTTTCAAATACTTATAATGAGCAGGAGTTGAGAGATTTTGATGAAAGAATCAGAAAAACTTTGGGGAGTGAACCTTATGAATACATTTGCGAACTCAAATTTGACGGAGTAGCAATGAGCCTTCATTATGAAAATTATTTACTTGCTACTGCTGTTACCAGAGGAGACGGCGAACAGGGGGACGACGTTACTACCAATATCAAAACGATTCGCACTGTACCATTGAAAGTTAATAGCCAAGTACTTCCTACTAATTTTGAGATTAGAGGTGAGGTCGTCATGCCTTATGAGAGTTTTGACCGCATTAATGATGAAATCGCAAAAGAAAACGAACAAAGAACCAAAGAAGGTAAAAAGCTACTTCCCTTCTTAGCCAATCCTCGGAATGCCACCTCAGGGACAGTAAAAATGCAAGACTCTGCCGTCGTAGCAAAGCGGAATTTGATGTTTTATGCGTATGATTTTTTAGCAGAAAACCAAACTTTTCAAACTCATGAGCAGGCTTTAAAAGCACTAAAAGAAGCAAAATTTAACGTTTCCTCAGACTATGAAAAGTGCAAAAATATAGATGAGGTCATAGACTTCATTAATCGCTGGGAAAACAAACGCTACAGCCTACCTGTGGATACAGATGGTATTGTGGTGAAAATCAATAGCTATGCTCAAAGAGAAATACTTGGCTTTACAGCAAAAAGCCCACGCTGGGCTATTGCCTTCAAGTACAAAGCCGAAGTCGCTTCTACAATTTTGGAATCAGTCGTTTACCAAGTAGGTAGAACAGGCGCAGTAACCCCCGTAGCAAACTTGAAACCCGTAAAATTGGCAGGGACTACGGTAAAGAGAGCTACCCTGCACAATGCCAATGAAATAGCTCGTTTGGACTTACATGAAAGCGATACAGTTTTTGTACAAAAAGCAGGGGAAATTATCCCTCAAATTACAGGCGTGGACATCAATAAAAGACCAAAAGGTGTTTTGCCTATTAAGTTCATAAAAAACTGTCCTGAGTGCAATACGCCACTTATTCGCAAAGAGGGAGAAGTAGCTTTTATCTGTCCCAATGAAAAAGGCTGTCCACCACAAATTAAAGGAAAGATGGAGCATTTTATCAGCCGAAAAGCCATGAATATAGACAGCTTAGGAGAAAAAACCATAGAAACTTTTTTCCAAGCAGGCATGATAAGAAATGTAGCAGATTTGTACAAAATCAAGAAAGAAGACATTTTAAAATTAGAAGGTTTCAAGGAAACCTCCGCCAGTAATATCTTAGCAGGAATAGAAGCCTCCAAACAAAAACCATTCAAAAATGTACTTTTCGGTTTAGGAATCCGCTTTGTAGGGGAAACAGTAGCAGAAAAATTGGCTAATTTCTTTCAAAATATAGAAAATCTACAAAAAGCAAGTTTAAAAGAACTCACTTCGGCTCCTGAGATTGGAGAAAAAATAGCCCAAAGCCTAATAGAATACTTTAAAGACGAAGACAACTTAAAACTAATAGAAGAACTTAAACAAGTAGGGTTGCAATTTACTGCTCAATATAACGAGAAAATACCTCTATCCAACAAGTTAGAGGGGAAAACTTTTTTGGTTTCTGGTGTGTTCACTAATTTTGAAAGAGATGAAATCAAAAATCTAATAGAAGCGCATAGAGGCAAAGTACTCTCTGGGGTTTCAGGGAAACTTAACTACTTAATTGCAGGGGAGAACGCAGGGAGTAGCAAGTTAGAAAAAGCGGAGAAGTTAGGCGTACAGGTGATTTCAGAAAGTCAGTTTTTGGAAATGATAAAATAAATACAAGTAGCTCTGCTATGCTTTCGCATCTGTCTTAGGTTTGTAAATACCTAACTATTTTTTCAGAAAAGTGAGTTTTGGCTTTCTTTTACTTTTTCTATGATTATGTTCCTGCAATTCACATTGAACTTTATTTGATACACAAAACTTTATATAAATGTCTGCTGTTTTACAACAAGACTTATCCTAATTCATTATTTTTGCTTGCTTTATTTTTGAAAGTCAGGCAGGAAATAAGCAAAAATCCAAAGAAACCAATAACAATGAAAAAAGTACTTCTCACAAGTTTAACCTTTGCTTTTCAGATATTTATATATTCTTCTCTTTGGGCACAGGTACTTCGTCCTATCCAATGGGAGTCCAGAACCTCCACCAATGAGGTCAGAATCGGAGAAACCATAGAGTTGATTTTTACTGCAAAAATCGACGAGGGCTGGTATCTCTATTCCAATGATTTCGACCCAAATTTAGGACCTATGGTTACTTCTTTTGAGTTTACACCTAATGATACATATAGCTTGGTAGGCAAAAAACCTACTCCCATAGGAGCGAAAAAGAAATTTGATGCGGAAATCTGGAACGGAGAATACACTTATTTTACTAAAACTGCAGAGTTTCGCCAGAAAGTCAAGATTTTAAAAGAAAGTCCTTACATTCAAGTTACTACGAATTATCAAGTTTGCTCTGATGAAAGTGGGAAGTGTATTCCTTTGGAAGATGATTTTACTTTTGATGGCATTAAAGTATTCACAGCAGGAGTAGGCGAAGAGAAGAAATCAAACGAGAGCACAGACACAAAAAGCAAAAATGAAGACAATAATCCATCACAGAGTATAGTAAAATCGCAAGATAATACCTCTGCTAATCCTAATATTGTCCAAGTAAAAATAGACTCAGCAACAAATAAGGAAATTGTAACAATTAATACGCAAGCAACAAACACCAATAACCAACAACTTATCTCCAAACAAGGGACAGGGAATCTGTTGGCATTCATGTTGGCGGCATTTTTGAGTGGATTGGCGGCATTAATCACACCTTGCGTATTCCCCATGATACCCATGACAGTTTCTTTTTTCACCAAAAAAGAAAAATCAAGGGTAGCTGGCATTACTAAGGCATTATTTTTTGGGGCGTCCATAGTAGGGATTTATGTACTTATTGGGGTACTTTTCGCTTCCATTTTTGGGGCAGACTCCGCTAACTTACTTGCTACGCATTGGCTTCCCAATATTTTCTTCTTTGCGATTTTCATTTTGTTTGCTCTTTCTTTTTTTGGAATGTTTGAAATTACTTTGCCAAGTAGCCTTAGCACAAGTTTAGATACCAAAGCAGAAAAAGGTGGATATGTAGGAGCATTTTTCATGGCGCTAACCTTAGCAGTTGTTTCTTTTTCATGCACGGGACCAATAGTAGGAACAGTATTGGTCGAGGCGGCAGGAGGACAATTTGTAAAACCAGTCTTGGGAATGTTGGCGTTTTCTTCTGCTTTTGCTATTCCTTTTACGCTGTTTGCTATTTTTCCCTCTTGGTTGCAAAGTCTGCCCAAATCAGGGGGATGGCTCAATTCAGTCAAAGTAGTATTAGGTTTCATAGAATTAGCACTGGCTTTCAAGTTTTTAAGCGTTGCCGACCAAGTATATCACTGGGGAATTTTAGACCGCCATGTATATATTGCGATTTGGACGGCGATTTCATTTACTATGGGGCTGTATTTCTTAGGAAAAATTCAGCTACCACACGACAGCCCCATTAGTAAGGTGAGTGTACCGAGATTGTTGTTAGCTATTACTACTTTTGCCTTTACTATTTACCTGTTTACAGGCATGTTCGGAGCCCCTTTAAAAGCCTTGGCAGGTTATCTACCCCCACAAAGTACTCTTGATTTTGATTTAACTACCATGAAATCAGTTTCTTCTACTAATATTTCTACAAAGCAAGTCAAGTATGGAGATAGGCTAAAACTCCCTCATGGTTTACAAGGTTATTTTGACATCAAAGAGGGCTTAGAGGCGGCAAAGGAAAGTGGGAAACCCCTTTTTATAGACTTTACAGGACACGGTTGTGTGAATTGTAGAGAAATGGAAGCCAACGTTTGGTCTGCTCCCGAAGTCCTAAAACGCTTACGAGAAGATTATATCGTAGTAGCTCTTTATACCGATGACCCTTTGGAACTCCCTGAAAGCGAATGGGTAACAGCTAAAAATGGAAAGATAAAAAAGACTATGGGCAAAATTAACCTGAACTACCAAGAGGAAAGATTTGGTGTAAACTCACAACCATTTTACTTGCTTTTAGACCATAACCAAGACTTGCTTGTCCCTCCCAAAGACTACGACTTAAATGTAGGCAATTTTGTAGCCTTTTTAGATGCAGGTTTAGCGGAGTTCGAGAAAAGAAAGTAGGCATGATAGGAGTAGAGAAGTTCCGCATAAGAGCCAATGAAGTAGATGTTAGGCATAGACTTACCATCCCTGCTTTGGTCAATTTTTTACAGGAAACAGCTATGCACAACATAGAAGAAATAGGTTTGCCTATGCTCGCTCTTCGCAAGAAAAACTTAGGTTGGGTGCTTTCCCGACTCCATCTATGGATTTCCTACTATCCTACGGAAATAGAAGAAATCAGGGTAGAAACTTGCGCCCATACTTTTGAGAAATATCAAGCATATAGAGATTTTAGAATTTATAACGCCAAAAATGAGCTAATCGCCACCGCCGCAAGCAGTTGGCTGGTTTTTGATTTAGATAAACGGCAACTCACAGCAATTCCTGATTTTGTAAGAGCAAGTGTCAGCATCTGCCAAGAGCAACCTCCTCTTTTTATGCCTAAGACAAAGTTACCTACTTTACAAAATATTGATTACCAATTTTATCATCAAGTATGCTGGCACGATTTAGATACAAATAATCACGTCAATAATACTCTCTATTTCCAATGGATATTAGAAAGCCTACCTTTGGAAATATTAAATCACTTTTTTGTAGAGGAATGGGACATGATTTTTAAAAGTGAATGTCTTTTTGGAGAAAAAATCATTGCCCAAGCAAGTCTTTCAGAAAAACTGACAGATGGTCAGGAGGAGAAACTCTCTTTCCTTTTCAGAATCATCAAAGAAACCGATAGCAAAGAAGTAATACAGGCTAAGGTAGGGTTGAAACAAACAAAATAATAATTTGCATGTATATTTAAAACAAAATGGTTTGCAAACGTTTATAAGGTTTGAACCCTTATAAACATTAATTTTCAATCAAAACCAATCTCGATTGAATATAATAAGCAAATACAGACTATATATTTGTGCAAACTGTTTATTTTTGTTGATTATATTTACTTCCATCTTCATAAACCCAATACAAAACATCAGAAAATTATGAACACATTGCATTTCAAATACAGGGTCAGTTTACTTAATAGGCTATCCATTGCAATTTTAGCACTAATTATTTCTCTACCAGTTTTCGGTCAAGGAGAAAGAACAATCTCTCTCGGACTAAGGGGAGGGCTAAACACAAGTAATTTTGCAGGAAACGTAGGAGGGGCGGCAGGAGAAAATCGCTTCAAAGCAGGCATCAACTTCGGGGCATTTGGCATTTATAGTATTCAAGAGAACTGGGGTATTACTGCCGAGGTAAACTACTCTCCCAAGGGAACAGTAACTTCACAGTTTGCCAGAAGCCGTATAAAACTAAATTACTTAGATATTCCTATCTATGTAAACTATTTTTTTGGGCAAGGGGGGGATAAACTTCGTACTAAGGTTTTTTTAGGTCCTTATGCTGATTTTTTAATGACTGCTAAGCAAGACCTTGGAGGGGTAGAGGTAGATGTCAAAGATAGATACAACAGCCTCGACTTAGGGCTTTTGTTAGGTGCTGGCTTGCACTATAAAATTAGTGAATCGGGCGGAAATTGGCTCGTATTAGATGTGCGCTACGGTATAGGCTTTTCTGACATTGCCAAACCGGGCTTAGGCACAAGCAATATCACTAATCGCGCGCTAAGTTTTAATATAGGCATTAGCTTCCCTTTAAATGATTGATTATAAGGCTAAAATATAACTTTCCAAAAGTTTGAAATTTTTGGAAAATTGAAATACAAATCTTTTTACTAAAAAATGCTCTGCTTGCATAATATTTTTTATCAAAAACTTTCTATTCCCAATTTTGCTTTCTAACTTCGCAGGGTAGAGAATTAAAATCTATTGAAGTAGCTTGTATGAAGATATGCAAGCTATTCAATCCACGCTTTTTTAGCTAAACAATAATTTTAAACAAGCACTTAATAACATACAATTTAATTTACACGCATGAAAATTTTAGTTTGTATAAGCCATGTGCCTGATACCAATGCCAAAATTCCATTCAAAGATGGAAAACCAGATTTGACAGGTTTGAGTTTCGTCATTGCGCCTTATGATGACTTTGCGTTGGCAAGAGCAGTAGAACTACGAGATGAAACAAAAGGGAAGCTGACCGTGCTTTGTGTAGGCAAAGCTGATACCGAACCAACTATCCGCAAGGCGCTAGCAATCGGAGCAGATGATGCCATACGCATAGATGCCGAGCCGATAGATGCTTTCTTTGTAGCTACACAAATTGCAGAAGTAGCCAAGCAAAATCAATACGATATGATTTTAATGGGCAGAGAGTCTAGTGATTACAATGGAGGTCAGGTACATGGCATGGTAGCGGCAATGCTTGGCTTGCCTTGCGTTGTCCCTTGTATGAAGTTGGTCTTAAACGGCAATATAGCTACTATGCACAGAGAGATAGAAGGAGGTAAAGAAGTTATAGAGTTAGCTACTCCATTTGTGGCAGGTTGTCAAGAACCTATTGCAGAATGGAAAATTCCTAACATGAGGGGGATTATGACTGCCAAAACTAAGCCTTTGCAAGTACTTCCTGCTGTGAGCGTTGCCTCTGCCGCTCAGGTAATAAGCTATGAAGTGCCTGCTCCACGTAGTAGTTGTAAAATGATAGATGCAAATCATGTAGAGCAATTAGTCGATTTGCTAAAAAACGAAGCCAAAGTAATTTAGTCATCACAATTCCAATTTTCAATCCATAGAAAAAATAATTTGTGATACACAATAACAATAACCTTAAAGCATATAAAATGAATGTTTTAGTATATATAGAATCAGAAAATGGCTTACCTAAGAAATCCTCTTTGGAAGCAGTAGCCTATGGTGCGGCAATAGGTAGCCAAGTAATTGCCTTAGCCCAAAGCGATGTCGCTACGGCAGATTTAGGAAAATACGGTGCCGATAAAGTCTTGCAATTCAATACTTCCACCAAATTAGAAGCAAGTCAAATTGCTGATATTGTAGCGCAGGCAGCCGAAGCCCAGAACGCCGAAGTGATTATCTTTGCTAAATCTATCCTTAATGACTTAGCTGCTCCTATGGTAGGAGTAAAGTTAGATGCTTCGGTAGCCTCTAATGTGATTGCCTTGCCTGATTTGAGCAAGGGATTTGTGGTAAAAAGAGGAGTATTCTCTGGTAAAGCCTATGCAGAATTAGGCATGAACAAGGCTAAAAAAGTACTGACCATAAAGAAAAATGCAGTAACTTTGACAGAGAAAAATAAAAGTGCAGTGATAGAAAGTTTTAATCCAACTATTTCTACCTCTCCTATCCAAGTCAAAGAAACCACGCAGAAAACGGGGGATATTTTGCTTACAGATGCTGACATAGTAGTTTCTGGAGGAAGAGGTCTAAAAGGTCCAGAGAACTGGGGCATAGTAGAAGAATTAGCTAAGACTTTGCACGCTGCCACAGGTTGCTCTAAGCCTGTTTCTGATATGGATTGGCGACCTCACCATGAGCATGTAGGGCAGACAGGAATCAAAGTAAGTCCTAATTTATACATTGCCATAGGCATTTCTGGTGCCATCCAGCACTTAGCGGGGGTAAGTTCCTCAAAAACTATTGTAGTCATTAATAAAGATGCAGAAGCGCCTTTCTTCAAAGCGGCAGATTATGGCATAGTAGGTGATGCTTTTGAAATAGTACCTAAACTGACTGAAGCGCTTAAAAGAGCTATGTAAAAAAACTACGCTTATATGTACTTAACCTTATAAAGTTTGACAAACTTTATAAGGTTAAATTATTGTCTAATAACAGTTTATAGTTTTTTCCAAAAAAATCAATTTCGTGTAAGTATATCACCTCCTTCACAGGTTTAGTTTTTCTAAACTTTCTTCTACATATTCGTATCCACAAACTTATCCACATCATCACTTTTTCCTAATACCACAATCACGTCGGAGTGTTCTATGGTAGTTTCTTCATTCGGTCTGATGATGAGGTGTTCTATGCTTTTCTTGCGTCCATCTATGTACTCTTCGTATTTTCGCTTAATCGTGATTAGTTCTAATTGGTATCTACCCAACAGGTTAATGTCTTTGAGCGTTTTTTTGAGTGTTTTCCGAGGGGCTTGAATTTCTACAATTTCATAATTATCGGGCATAGGCAGATAGGCTTTCATATTAGGATTGAGCAGCATCTCGGCAATCATGCTCCCAATCATATCCTCGGGGGAGATAATATCTTTTACTCCTAACTTTTCTAAAATAAGTTTTTGCTGTTGGTTCATGGCTCGGGCAATGATTCGCTTTACTTTTAGCTCAATCAGTTGCACTACCGTCAGCAGTAGTCCCTCAATATTCTCTCCTATGGCAACCAAAACAGCGTCCATATCTGCTACATTTTGAGAGGCAAGAGCCTTGATGTCAGTAGCATCTAAGGCTACCGCATAGGCAACCTCGTCTTTGATAGACTCTACTATTTCTATATCTTGGTCTATGGCGAGGACTTCGGCTCCGCGAGCCGCTAAGTTCTTGGCTACCGCCGCTCCAAACTGTCCTAATCCAATTACCGCAATCTTGTCAGGAGTTTTTACCATGTAGTTATTTGATTTTTTCTTTTAAAAAAGTAGTAATTACTTCTAATGCCTTATCAAAGTGTTGATTATTAGGGATTATGAAATCAGCTTCATTTTTATAAGGTTCTATATATTTTTCATAAGCGGGCATGACGTGTTTTTCGTAGCGATAAAGTACATCGTTGAGGTCATAGCCTCTTTCTTGATTATCTCTAAGAATGCGCCTTTTGATTCTAATATGGTCTTTTGCTTCAATAAAAATCTTCAAATCTATGAGTTGTGCCACTTCTTTATAATAAAATACAAAAATTCCCTCTACCAAAATAATAGGTAAGGGTTTAAAAACCAACATTTGAGGAGTTTTATTCGGGTTATTGAAAGTATATTCTAAGCGATGTACCTCCTGCCCTTGCCTGAGCAGTCTTAGGTCATGAGCATACTGTTGATAATCAATAGATTCTGGCAAGTCAAAATTTTTCCACCCATTTTCATCTATTGGCTGTTCCTCTCTGGGGCGGTAATAGTTGTCCTGGGCGAATAGACAAATCTCTTGGGAAGAGAAGGCAGCGATAAGTTGGTTCAAGAAATAAGTTTTTCCAGAACCACTCCCACCAGATACGCCAATAACATAAGGATTTGCCCTCATAAGTTCATTTCCAAAATGTTGAATATCAAAATATAAAAAGGAAAAATAGCATCATTCATTCAAAATTATAAAAATTGCCATAAATCTACAGGCTTTTTAAACACTTTTCCAAACTTTCCCGCCAATGAGGAATACTTATCTCAAAAGTGTGTTTGATTTTGCTTTTGTCCAGTATGCTATATGCGGGACGCTTAGCTGGGGTAGGGTATGCCTCAGTCTTTATTGGTAGAAGTTGGGTACTCAGCCCTTTGATTTGAAAAATAGCATGTGCAAAATCATACCAGCTGGCGACTCCCTCATTACTGTAATGATAAATTCCGAAATGAGGTACATTGATACAAATGATATGTAAAATAGCTTCTGCCAAGTCCTCAGCGTGGGTAGGCGTACCAATTTGGTCAGCAACTACGCTAAGCGTAGGTTTAGTTCCCACTAAGCGAAGCATTGTTTTGACAAAATTATTCCCAAAAGCAGAATAGAGCCAAGACGTACGAATAACTATGGTTTTAGGATTCCTACTTAATGCCATCTGCTCTCCTAAAAGTTTGGTTTTTCCATATACATTCATAGGGTTTGCCATATCTACCTCTGTATAAGGGAGGTAGTTTTTCCCATCAAATACATAGTCAGTAGAAATATGAATTAAAATAGCATTCTGGCTGGCGCACTGCTCCGACAGTAACCTTACTGCCTTAGCATTAAGCAGTTCGGCTTTGTCTGCCTCGCTTTCTGCCTTATCAACAGCAGTATAAGCCGCACAGTTGATACAATGGCTTATTTTATTGTGCTTAAAAAAATCTTTGACTATATCCTCATTGGTGATGTCGAGTTCCTCAAAGTCCGCAAAAATAAAATGATATTTTGCTAATGAGTGGTGCAGTTTTTTTAACTCACTTCCTAACTGCCCTTTTGCTCCCGTAACTAAGATATTCATTGATACCATTTTTGAGCAAAAATGGTGATTTATTCTTATATTCCTACAAATTTAATTTTGCTTTTACTTGTCTTTCCTAAAAAAATTGTAATATTGGTTATGTTCATTTTAACATATCTAATTTCATGCAACTAAACGATAGCAAAGTAATCAATGCGTGGTGCTTTTTTGACTGGGCTAATTCTGCTTATTCCTTAGTTATTACCACAGCCATTTTCCCTGCTTACTATACGGCGGTAACAGAAAATTTCTTTGGAAGCGATAAAGTCATTTTTTTCGGTGTGGAGATAACTAATACCGTACTGTATTCTTACGCTCTGTCCGTTTCTTTTTTATTAATTGCCGTACTTTCTCCTATTCTTTCAGGTATTGCTGACTATGGTGGCAGAAAAAAGTTATTCATGCGTTTTTTCACTACGTTAGGTGCTTTTTCTTGCATTAGCCTGTTTTTTTTTACAGGCTCAAATGTGGAGTTAGGAATCATTGCAGCGGTAACAGCAAGTATTGGGTTTTCAGGAGGTTTAGTTTTCTACAATGCTTTTCTTCCTGAAATAGTTAGTTCGGACAGGTACGATGCCGTCAGTGCCAGAGGCTACTCCATGGGGTATTTAGGAAGCGTTTTACTGCTGATAGTCAATTTACTAATGATTCAATTTAATGAGGTCTTAGGAGTAGAAAAAGGCTTAATTACGCGTATTTGCTTCCTTATGGTAGGGGCGTGGTGGTTAGGCTTTTCTCAAATCACTTTTCAATACCTATATGATAAACCCAATGGAAAGAAAATCAATAGTACTTTACTTAGCAAGGGTTTTCACGAGCTTCAAAAAGTATGGCAAGCACTTAAAAAACAGCCTAACATCAAAAAGTTTTTATTATCTTTCTTCTGTTATAGCACAGGCGTACAGACTATCTTGCTCATTGCCGCACTCTTTGCCTCCAAAGAGCTTAATATGGAAAGTAGCGAGTTGATTGTTCTGGTCTTACTGCTACAAATTGTTGCTATTGGGGGAGCATACCTAACTGCTAAGCTTTCAGGCTTCAAAGGGAACAAATTTACTTTGCTTGTATTATTAAGTATTTGGGCTTTTGTTTGTCTAACTGCTTTTTTCGTATATGATAAAATGCAGTTTTATCTCTTGGCTGTACTTCTTGGCATGGTCATGGGAGGCATACAATCGCTCTCACGCGCTACCTATTCTAAATTGCTACCAGAAAAAACACCTGATACGGCTTCGTATTTTAGCTTTTATGATGTATTAGAAAAATCCTCTATTGTCTTAGGTACCTTTCTGACAGGCTTTGCCGAACAGCAAAGTGATAACATGAGAATTGGGATTTTAGCCTTAGGTTTTTTCTTCGTGATAGGGGGAGTACTAATGAGTAGAGTACAGGTCAGACCAGCCAAAGACAGGCTATAAGCAAAAAATCTTGTTAATCTTGTGGAATATGTAACAATATTTGAAAGTAAATCATTATTTTTACCGCCTTAGTTAGTACCAAAACTTATTGTTAGAAAGTTTATGAAAATAGACTTTAATTGGATAAAAAGCAAGTTAGCAGAGGATTCTCGTCAAGCTGTTTGGATTCACTTAGGACTGATGTGCATAGTAGTTTTCTTGCTGGTGGTTCTATTCTTCTATATTTATTTACCTGTCGTTACAAGGCATGGAGAAACGATTACCGTTCCTGATTTGGAAGGAATGCAATTGGCACAAGTAGAGGATTTTTTGGAAGATAGGGATTTGCGTTATTATGTAGCAGATTCCAGCTACGACCACCGCCTTCCACCGCTGACAGTACTCAAACAAGACCCAGAGAAAGGAGCAAAAGTAAAAGTCAATCGCCGTATTCACTTGACTATCAATGCGACTATGCCTCCTACTGAGCGAGTACCTAATATCATAGATAATTCCATGAAACAAGCAAGTCAGATTTTGGAAAGCTATGGATTTAAGTTAGGGAAAATTGAATATGTACCTGATATAGCCGCAAATACCGTTATTAAAGTATTTGTAAATGGTAAAGAGGTTACAGAAAAACAACTTCAAGAAGGTTTTTCTTTGCCCAAAGGCTCGAAAATAGATTTGCATGTAGGAGATGGCATGGGCAAAAATGAAATTATCATGCCTAATTTGGTGGGTATGTTACAAGATGAAGCTGAGGTGTATCTGAAAGGAAGCGGTTTAGGCATAGGAGCGGTAATAGAAGAAAAAGATGACACCAAAGAAATAGGTACAGTACTTAGACAAAAACCTGCCGTAGGTACAAAAGTTAAAGTAGGTACGATTGTAGATATTTGGGTAAGTAATTGATTTTTATAACAAACCCTAAGGGTTTGAGCCTGAAAAATTTAAAAACCACTTTTGATTGGTATAAGTTTTTAAAAACCTTATGGGATTCAGTATAACCAAAAGTAAAATAAAAAAAATATGGCACATCTCTACGCTTAATCAAGCTAAATTTTTACAATGAAGTATTCAGCATTTTATCTTTCAATTGTGCGAAAATTCGTTTTCCCAACCTTACTCTCTCTGGTGCTTATTTTTTCTTGCCAAGTACTGTACGCCCAAGGACTTGTGTTGTATCCAGTAGGGCAAGCGCCGCAGGAAAAAAAACTGTCTATTTCACGAATAGAAGAGAGCAAAGAGGACACTACGAGAATCTCTTATCCTTTTTTTGAGGACTTTACCTCTTCGTTTTACCTAAAAAATCACCTCCCAGATACTACTCGCTGGCTGAACAACAAAGGCGGGACTTACGTCAATGATAGCTATGGTATCAAACCTCCCTCCTTTGGAGTAGTTACCTTAGACGGAATTAACTATTTAGGAAAACCCTATGATTTTACCAATAGATTCATTGCAGGAGAAGCAGACAATCTGACCTCGCGACAAATAGACCTTTCTAACGCAACTTTGCAAAAACGCTTGGCTTTGAGTTTTTACTGGCAAAGTCAAGGCAATGGCTCTAAACCTGATGCGGAAGACTTCCTTGCCGTACAGTTCAAGGATAGTCTGGGGAATTGGAGGACTCAATGGCAACGCAACGGCAATGTAACCACGGGAATGAATTTTCAGTATGTTGCTTTGCCTATCAATAATCCTATCTATTTTCACAAAAATTTTCAGTTCCGTTTTCAAGTATTTTGCCGACTATCAGGGGCTTACGACACTTGGAACTTAGATTATATTTTATTAGACAGCCTTAGAGGCACAGGTAACAATACAAGAAGTATTTTAGATATAGCCTCTGCTCGCATAGAAACTCACTACCTCAAAAGATACCGAGCCATGCCTCTGGAACAGTACTATGCTAACCCACAAAAAGAAACCGCAGATAGTATAGTCATGTTTGCTAATAATCTACATGAGGAGTTCAATATTTTTGCTTGTGATGCGATTCTGACCGATTTAGCAAATAACGAACGCTTAGGAGTGCTAAGGGATACCTCGTTTATCATATTAGCATTCAGCGAAAAAAAAGTTCCCGTCCCTACCAAAAGCGTAGCTTTGCCCAAGAATCGCGAAAAAATGATTTTGCAATACAAGTTCCGCATGGACACACGTGAAAGAGATGATTATATCAGAGGAGTAAACTTACGAGTGAATGACACGATTGCAGGAATCACCGTCTTGGACAACTACTATGCCTATGATGATGGAACAGCAGAGTTTGCTGCGACCATCAACCAGAAATTTGGCAAATTAGCCTATCGGTACGTGCTTAATACTCCTGCCGTACTTACGCATATAGACTTAATGTTTGTTCCCATAGATGTTAATTTGAATGGAGAAACCTACAACTTACGCGTTTGGAAAAATTTAGATTTCAAAGGGCGAGGAGCAAGGGATTCTATCCTTTTAGTACAAAATGTAATTTTAAACTATGCCGATAGTATTAATAAGTTTACAAGAATAGAACTCAGCCGTAGGATAGCCCTTTCGGATACTTTTTATATAGGTTTTGAGCAGTTATCAGACAAAAACCTCACTATTGGCTTTGATAGAAATACCGACTCAGGTGCGGAAATCTTTACTAATACTACTAACGAATGGGTACAAAACAAACTTAATAAGGGAAGTTTGATGCTACGACCTGTGTTTCTGAACAGGAACGCAGTCAGTACCAATGACAGGGTTTGGGAAAATTTAACTGCTAAGGTGTATCCTAATCCGACCAGTGGAGAACTCTTTTTAGAAGGGCAAATCACAGAGGTTTGCCTTATAGACTTGCAAGGTAGAAAGTTGGTAGAAAAAACTTTCCCTCTTTACCAAGACTATAAAAGTTTAGACTTAGCTAATCTCCCTAACGGCATATATATCCTGCATCTGCAAAATGATAAAGCCAAAGCAGTAAAAAAAATAATTGTCCAAAAATAAATTTTTACTGTATGAAAAAGTATAAATCAAGCAAGAAGAAAAGCAAAGAGGAAGAGCAGGTCAAAACTCACCCTGACTTGAAGGGTTTTTACGTCAGAATCAATGCTTTTGGAGAGATAGAGCGTAGTCATTCCATAGATGAAATTAACCAATTTCTAAACAAAAATATAGTAGATAAAAAGCTAAAACATCGCTTTGGCTACAAATCAGACGCAGATGACGATACTATCAACTTCATGTACGGAAATATAGATTTGTAAAGTACAGTACAGTTTTATAAATCTTTGAATATTTCTTACTATTAAGCAACATGAGTATTTTATATAAAATTGCCTCTTTTCTTTATGGTGAGAGTCCCGAAACTGACCCCAAGGCTCGTTTGGCTTCCTTAAAAAGCATACCACGTCTGCTCAAACTTATTTGGCAGACCAACCCTCGCATGGCGATGACCAATATCTGCCTACGGCTAATTACCTCTTTCTTTCCTCCTGTCATGCTTTACATAGGTAAACTCATTATAGATGAGGTAGTGCTATTAGTAAATACCAAAGGACAGCACACCAACGAAGACCTTTGGACTTGGGTAAGTCTGGAATTTGCCTTAGCTGTTGTGTTGGACATTTTAAACCGTTTAATCAATCTAAATGACACACTTTTAGGAGATTTATTTGCTAATAAATCTTCGGTACAAATTATAGAACATGCCGCCAAGTTAGATTTATACCAATTTGAAAATCCTACTTTTTATGATAAGTTAGAAAAAGCAAGACAGCAAACGGGTGGACGAACATACGTAATGACGCAAGTCTTGGCACAGTTGCAATCTATTATTTCTTTTGTCATGTTAGGAGTGGGTTTAGCTATCTTTTCACCTTGGCTAATACTGGTGCTACTTTTGGCTGCTGTTCCTTCTTTTATTTCCGAAAGCCGATTCAATACCCTAAAATACTCACTCACTACTGCTTGGACTCCACAAAGACGAGAATTGGACTATATTCGCTATATGGGAGCAAGCGATAGTACTGCCAAAGAATTAAAAATATTTAGCCTATCTGACTTTCTTTCCCAACGCTTTACTAAACTTTCTGACGAATTTTATGAAGCCAATAGAAAACTTAGCATTAAAAGTGCTTTTTGGGGAGGTCTGCTCTATTTATTAAGTACAGGGGTGTATTATGGAGCGTATATCTATATCATTATCAATACTATACATGGAGCTATTACTTTGGGAGATTTAACTTTCTTAGCGGGTTCTTTTGACCGCATGAGGTCTGCTTTCCAAACCATTATGAATCGCTTTGCAGATATATCTTCGCGAGCCTTATACTTACAGGATTTCTTTGACTTTTTTGACCTCAAACCTGCTATTATTTCTGATAATTCATCTAAAAAAGTACCAAGACCTATCCGCAAGGGTTTCACCTTTGAAAATATCAGCTTTAAATATCCTGACAAAGAAAATTATTCTTTGAAAAATATTTCCTTTCACTTAAACGTAGGAGAAAAAATCGCCTTAGTAGGCGAAAATGGAGCGGGAAAAACAACTTTGGTAAAACTTTTAGCAAGATTATATGAACCCACAGAAGGGAGAATCTTATTGGACGGAGTAGATTTAAGAGAATATGACATAGAAGATTTGAGAAGCCAAATTGGGATTATTTTCCAAGACTACGTAAAGTTTGCTTTGAAAGTATCAGAAAATATTGCCGTAGGCAATATCAAGGAAATCAACAACGCAAATTTGATTAAGCAGGCGGCACATAAAAGTCTGGCAGATACTGTCATCAAAAAATTTCCTGAGGGCTATGAGCAGATGCTTGCCCGTAGATTCAAGGGAGGAGTAGAAATGTCAGGGGGAGAGTGGCAAAAAATTGCTCTAGCGCGTGCCTACATGCGAGATGCTCAATTAGTCATTTTAGATGAGCCTACTGCTTCCTTAGATGCCAGAGCAGAGCATGAAGTATTCTTGCGATTTTCAGAACTAATTACAGGGAAAATGGCAGTATTAATTTCTCATCGCTTTTCCACAGTTCGCATGGCAGACCGCATTTTGTTCTTAGAAAACGGAGAACTCAAAGAGATGGGTAGCCACGAGGAGTTGATGCGACTCAATGGTAAATATGCGGAGTTATTTAAACTGCAAGCCAAAGGATATTTATAAAAACTTAATTCGTCGGTACGTCTCTGATAGGAGCTTTAGCAAAAAAGTCAGTATAGAATCGGCTAGCATATTGATTGAGCAAGTCTTTTACTCTTTCTAATTTTTTGCTTTTGACTATCAGTCCTGCATGATTTTCCATGTTCATTCGCCAACAAATCTCAGGGTCGCTGTAAGCAGAAGTATCCGGGAATTGCTGTTTGGCTAAGGAAACAATAATGCCTGAATAGTCTTTATTGATTTTAGGGAGTTTGTAATTATCTTGGAAAACTTCAATTTTTGCCCACTCTGCCCATAGATTGATACCACTTGAAGCCTCTACCATTTCCACAATGTTTGCACCGCCTACGCGAGCGGAAGTTTCCAAAAAATAAAACTTTCCGTCAGCATGGGCTTTGATAAACTCCGTATGAGATGCGCCCCTGCGTAAGCCAAAAGTCTTCAGCACTTCTACATTCATAGCTTGCAAGGCTTTTTCATCTTCTGAACCATAAGTAAGAGTATGCGAACGGAATACGCCTCCTTCGTGGGCTACTTCCATAGGCGTATTCATGTATTGGTGAACACGAGAAAATAGTACTTTATCGTTATTTATCAGTGCATCTACATGAAAAACATCACCGGGAACAAACTGCTCTAAAACGTATTGGAAACGCTTATCTCCGAGTGTATCTAAAATATACCAAAGTTGGTCTGCCGTTTGGATTTTTTTTATTCCTACCGCTGAGGCCGCAGAGCGAGGCTTCAGCACCCAAGGCGCAGGCACTTGGCTGATATAGGTAGCAACAGTCTTGTTATTAAATACATCTGTAAAAGGAGGAACGAGTAAGCCGCTATCTTTGGCTTGTATCCGCATGGCTAACTTATCTCTGAAATGCCGTGCCGTAGTCTGTCCCATGCCGGGAATCCTAAACTCTTCGCGAATATGGGCTACCCGCTCCACGTCGTAATCATCTAAGGCGACAATAATATCAAACTGATGCTCTCGCATGATGTAGGCAATACCTTTCATCACGTTGTCCATGTTCACATTTTCGTTGTCATCAGGGATATAAAAGATTTCATCTAAACTTTCACGAGGCCACTCTTTATGCTCTAATTTTTTAGAAGTGATAAGCATGACCTTGCAACCTATCTCTTTGCAAGTTTTTATGAACTGTACTCCTTTGAAGTAAGTAGTAAAACAGAGTACAGTCTGTATTGGTCGTTGTTTGATTTCTTTTTTTGCCACCGTAGTAAGGAGTTAGGTATATGACTACTTTGGATTTGAGTATGATTTGCAATTAGTCAAATAAATTAATGAATTGCAAAGATTTATCGCAAAATTTTAATCAAAAATCTTTCGTTTAAACTCGTATTTCTCTCCTAAATAGGCTTTTTTCACTTGCTCATTGACTACTAACTTCTCGGGAATATCAGAGATAAAAATATTTCCATTAGTCAGGATATAAGCACGGTCTGTAATAGAAAGGGTTTCATCTACGTTATGGTCAGTAATAAGAATACCTATGTTTCTGTTTTTCAACTTATAAACTATTTTTTGGATTTCCTCAACGGCAAGTGGGTCGACTCCTGCAAAAGGCTCATCGAGCAGGATAAACTTAGGGTCGACTGCCAGCGCTCTTGCTATTTCAGTTCTGCGTCTTTCTCCTCCAGAAAGCACTGCACCCATATTTTTCCTTACTCTGAGCAAACTAAATTCCTCTAAGAGCATTTCTACTTTTTCCTTCTGCTCGGCTTTGGAGAGTTTAGTCATCTGCAAAGGGGCTAAAATATTTTCTTCTACGGTGAGCTGGCGAAATACAGAAGGTTCTTGGGCTAAGTAGCCTACACCTAACCTTGCTCTTTTATACATAGGTAGTTGAGTAACTTCTTGGTCGTCAAGGAATATTTTACCACTATTTGGCTTGACCAATCCCACCATCATATAAAAGGTAGTAGTTTTTCCTGCTCCATTAGGTCCTAATAGACCTACTATTTCTCCTTGCTTAACCTCTACGGAAACGTGGTTTACTATCGTTCTTGCCTTGTATCGCTTTACTAAGTCCTCTGCTCTAAGAATCATTTTTTTGAGTTACTGATGACCAATGAAAAACGTGGATTGAAAAGTACATACTTTCTAAAAAGCAAAATTAGAAGATTATATCATGGGGAAATAGAAAATAACAAAAATTATGATAAGGGTGCAAAGTATTTTATTTATCTTGCAGAAACTTTGGAAATGCTTATGTGGTTTGCATTGAAACAAATTTACGAGAGTCTTCTTTTTGCTTTGGGGGCATTAAAAGAAAACCTTTTGCGTACTATCTTGTCGCTTTTGGGCGTTACTGTGGGGATTTTTGCTATCATTGGCGTACTTACTTTGGTAGATACTTTGAATGATAGTATCAAAAATAGTCTTTCTTTTATTGGGAACAAGGTAATCTATGTAGATGTTTTTCCTTGGACTTTTGGAAAAGGAGAATATCCTTGGTGGAAATATATCAAACGTCCTAATCCTACTTATGAGGAATATAAAGTATTGGAAAAAAACTTGACGCAAGCCTCTGCGGTTTCGGTTTTTGCGGTCAGAGGCGGTCTAAATGTTAAATATAAAAATAGTAGTGCCAAAGGAATAGTTATGCAAGGAATTTCCTACGCACACAATAAAGTTGCAGACCTTCGCATAGAAGAGGGAAGGTATTTTACAGAGCAAGAAACCGAAAGTGGTAGAAATGTAATTCTTATTGGGGCAACTTTGGCAAAAGACCTTTTTGGGAGTGTTAATCCTATCGGTGAAACCATTAAAATCAATAATATTCCCTTTAATGTGATTGCTGTACTAAAAAAACAAGGGGATAATCTTTTAGGGGCACCAAGTACAGATAATATCTGCATCGCTCCTTTTAAAAGTATGCAAAAAATGTTTATCTCTACTCGCAGGAAAGGAGTAAGACCGCAAATAGCCTTAAAAGGTTTTGAGAGCGATACAGGGCTACAAGAATTAGAATACGAAGCCAAAGGAGTATTGCGTGCATATAGGGGTTTAAAACCTTTGGAAGAGGATAATTTTGCCTTAAATCGTCCAGAAGCCCTATTTGACTTCATAGATGGTATCATTGTTACGCTTAAAATAGGAGGGTGGCTAATTGGTAGTTTTTCTATGTTGGTAGGTTGTTTTGGTATTGCCAATATTATGTTTGTATCCGTCAAAGAACGCACTAACCTTATAGGTATCCAAAAATCCTTAGGGGCAAAAAACTATTTCATTTTATTTCAATTTCTTTTTGAAGCTATTTTTCTGAGCGTAATAGGAGGTTTGGCAGGTTTACTCTTGGTTTCCATGCTGTCTTTTCTTTCTACGGATACCTTTGTCATTAAACTGACCACTCTAAATATTATTATTGGGTTAGGCGTATCCTCAATCATAGGGGTTTTAGCAGGGATAATTCCTGCTATCTCAGCCTCACGCTTAGACCCCGTGATTGCTATTCGGTCTAAGTAAACGAATTAGTTTGGCTTGGCTATGCCCGAAGACCTCGCTCTGACAATTGCTTTGTCTGTTTCTTCTCGAATACGGCTATAATCTAATTTGATTAAATCTACCTCGGTCATACTAATCGAGTCGGGAGTAGTCCGCAAATAGCGAATATAGTACAAAAGGTTTTTGAGTTGGCTTACTGTTGCCGAGTGCCTTATCCATAATTCATGAGAATCAAAAAATATGCGTAAATCACTGATAATAGTCATAAAAGCACTGATAATCAGTGCCAGCGTATTAACAAACCACGTAGAAGGTATGCCAAAAATAGGAGCGGCTAAGTTTCCTGTCAAGTTTATGCCTAAAATTACGGTCAGTAGAGCGGCTAAGACCGTACCCATCATTTTTAGCACTAATGCGCCCCATTGTTGCTTACGTTCTTGTTTCTGGCTTAGTGATAAATCTTTTTGAATTTTACTTTCTAAATAATCCAATTTGTTAGCTACTTCAACTTTTTCCTCATTGGAAATAGGTTTGGATTGTTTGCGCGTAAATAACTTAATTCGCAAAATAGCCTGCGGGCTAAGTTTGCTGTCTGTTTGAAAGAAGTTAGGAACAAAAGTTGATGTTTCGCCAGAGGTCGTCGTAGAAAAATTTTGTAAATCCACTGTTTCCATATTCTTTCTTGTTTAGTTTTTTCCGTAGTCGTCCATTCTAAGTCTTAATCTTGTGTTCTCGGCTTCTTCCTTAATCCGTGCATATTCTAAATTGAGCAAGTTTACATCGTCTAAGGTACAATAGTTAAAACCTATTTTTATGTATTGGATGTCCTCCAAGAGCTGAGTAAGTTGGCTCACTGTGTCAGTATAAACCACCCAAAGCTCATTAGAATCAAAAAAAGTACGCAAAGCGCCTATCACTGTTAAAAAAGCACTAATCATGATGGCAATGGTATTAGCATACCAACTGAGAGGTTGCCCCAAGGGAGTACGGATATTTTCCATATTATCAAAAATGGTTAGATTTATCCCCATGAGTACTGTAATCACCGCTGCCAAAGCCGTACTTAAAAAGCGGAAAAAAAAAGCACCTCTGCCTTTTAGCCTACTGCGTTTTTCATACAATTTAATATCTGCCTCTATTTCTCCTTCTAAGATAGAAAGTTTGAGTTCAACCTCTTTTCGCTCCTCCTCGCTTACTGCCTTACGCTTTGTTTTAGAAAAAAGACGCTGACGCACTAAGGCTTGTGGCGAAATTTGGGAAGTGTCTGCCCCCAAGGAAGCTACAAAAGGAGTTTGCGCTTGAAAATTAGTAGGTTGCATAAGGTCTTCTTCCATATATATTGATATTTTTTGTGGAAATAATCTAAGCGAAAGTTTGATTTTCAAACATTTAAAATTACTAAGTTAAAGTAAAACTTTCAATTTGCAAATTTATACAGGGAAATTTTTGAAATATCTCTACACTTTGATAATTTGTACGAATCGATTTTATTACCTTACTCTGTAAGTGTCTTGCGACCACTAACAGAGTAATCAGTGCAATTCCCTAACGGTGAATGCAGTCCCTGTCAGCGGATATGAATGACATAATTTTTACTCAGCATTACTTATTACACACTACCGAAAAGAAAGGGATAGTTTTTGGCGGAAATACAATTGAAATGAGTAGCAATTTCATGATTCACAAAAAGATGAAGGTGCTGTTTTTCTAAGTATTGTTCTACTTTTGAGGCTGCAATCACGTTCTCTTCGCTTACATCATAAGAATATGGCTCTCCATTGCCAAAAAGCCTTATCTTAAAAAATAAATGGCTTACCCAAATATGGCAATTAGTTCGCTCCAACGGGCATTCACTGATTTGGCAATAAGATGGTTGTAAATACTCCGAATAATCGCTTATTGGACTTTCAAAGGCATTGAGTTGGGGAGGGGTGGGGTGGAGAGGGACTAATAGCGACATTTTTTCAATCAAATCTTCTTTATTTTTAAAATCAATCCTTGCTACAAGGGACTCATAAAACTCCATTTGCCCTGAGAAAAAATTACCAAAGAGATAAAAGTAGCGCAGCCTCTTTGCCCAATTTATCATCTCTTCGGCGGTATGATTTCCCAAAAATCGCTCTAAGGAATGGCTCATTGTCAGTCAAGTTTGGTTCTAATAACAGGATAGATTTTGTTGCAAAAAGTAATACTGGTTATACCATTTGTAATACTAATTAGACCAAAATTGGCTTGTGTGTTCTACAATAGCACATTAATCAAATGGACTACATTGGTTTAGCACAGATTTTTTAAATCTGTGAAATTTGCAGGTATAACATCAACAAACTACTGTCTTTTTACATTTGGTATAAGAGGTTTGGATATAAAAGGAGCTGGCTAATAAAAATACATGCGTAAAGTTTTTTCCAAATATACAAAAAACCTCACATTCCCTGATAGAACAGTCATGTGAGGAAAACAAAGATGCAATTATAAACTTTTACATATCTCTTTAAGAAACTACGGCAAATTCTACAAGATACTCAGGCTCTGTCTTATTAATACTTCTTGGAACTTTGAAGCTCACTGAGAAAGCGGTTTCTGTTTTGGTAACTAAAGTAACTTTAAATTCATTAGGTGTGCCTTTATCAAAGGTAATGGAGGTTTCATTATCGGTAATTTCCCAGCGACCATTATTGGCGGGATTAATCACAATATTTACAGGAGAGTTACCTAAGGTAACTGCATAAGTCCCATTTTGCTGTAAAACAATACGGTAGTTGCTGTAATTCCCTTGAGTATCTACCGTACCATTGATGGTTACTTTGGTGATTCTCCAATTCCTTGACAAGATTTCCAACAAAGTCTTTGGGGTACTTCCGCCACCGCCTCCCCCACATGCACTGAGCAAAATGGTAGATAAGGCAATAAATAACATTTTTTTACTTACTATGTAATGGAGCAGTTTCATATTGGTTTTAGTTTTAGATTTTCAAATATTTAAAAGAAATTTGTTATAAAATCAATTATTGTTTTTACTAATCAAAGTGAAGCTTTGGCTAAATTACAGAACTTTTATTTAAAAAGCATTAAATTAATAACTTGATTACAAAAATTATACTCGTAAGGTTGATTGGAGCATATTACTAATAATTTACTTGCTGATACTTCTTTGATATTCTCTATATACCAACTGATATTTTTTTCGTCTAAGTTAGTAGTTGGCTCATCTAAAAACAAAACCTTTGCCTCGCTGTACATTGCCAAAGCTAACTTAAGTTTTTGCTTCATACCTGATGAGAAGAATTTGATAGATTTATGAGTACTCTTTTGAAAGCCTAATCTTTCTATGAGTTCTTCTCTTTTAACGGATAATTTTTTAAAGCTATTGTGAAAATCTATCATTTCTTTCAAAGAAAACTCCTCTACTAATTCTAAATAGGGAGCGGCGATAGACAAATCTTTGAACCAGTCTTGTGGATAGACTTTTTTTTCATTATATACGTAGTCTATCTCTCCTATGGTTGCAGGGATAATCCCCGCTAATATTTTTATTAAAGTTGATTTGCCACTTCCATTGCTTCCTGTAATAGCATAGCTTTGATTTTCAAAAAAATTAAAGCTAAAATTTTTAAAAATCCACTCTCTGCCAAATTGCTTACCTATATTATTTACTATAATTTTGGTCATTGCCTACTTATTACTCATCTTCGTCAATTTGTCCGTTGTTAAGTGCATTCCTTCCGTTTCTACTTGCAGGCATGATTCCCCTTTTAGAGGATTTGATGAAGTTTAATACTTCATCTCTTTCTACAGAATAAGGCATACTATTTTCTATAATATGTAAGGCTTGCGAATTGTTATATCCTTTGAGGTATATAGTACGATAAACCTCTTGTAGTTCATTGATTTTCTCAGAACTAAAGCCTCTCCGCTTTAAACCTACTAAGTTTAGCCCAACATAGCTTAACGGCTCGCGTGCAACCTTGATAAATGGAGGGACATCTTTTCTTACCAGAGAACCTCCGCCCACCATGACGTGTTTTCCTATTCTTACAAATTGCTGAACAGCGGCAGTTCCCCCAATGACGGCAAAATCGTCTATGACTACGTGTCCTGCAATCTGCACAGAATTAACAATGATGCAATTATTCCCTAAAATGCAGTCATGGGCTATATGAGCATAGGACATTACTAAGCAGTTCTTACCAATGACAGTTTGAAAGCGGTCTTTTGTTCCACAGCTAATTGTGGCGTATTCTCTCACTGCGGTATTATCACCAATAATAGTTAAGGTCTGCTCTCCTTCATATTTAAGGTCTTGCGGAATTTGTGAAATAACTGCTCCATAGTATATTTTACAATTTTTGCCTATACGGGAACCATTTTTAATTACTGCATGCGCCCCAATCCAACTTCCTTCCCCAATTTCTACATCTGCTTCTATGTAGGCAAAAGGTTCTACGGTTACGTTTGCTCCTATTTTTGCATCAGGATGAATGTATGCCAAATGATGTAGCATTTTCTATTGAATTCTATTTTATTTTTTCTAATACTTAATATCTCTATAAACTAAATTAGGCTTTTCATCAATTAATTCGCCTCTTTTTTTACTAATCTTGCAGACATCACTGCTTCGCAAACTAAGTCATTTCCTACATAGGCTACTCCTTTCATTTTTACAATTCCCCGCCTGATAGGTTCAAGAAGTTCACATCTGAAGATTACTGTATCGCCGGGAATGACCATTTTTCTAAAACGACATTGGTCGACGCTGAGAAAATATGTCCACCATTGCTCATTGATTCCCATATTATTAATGGCTAAAATTCCACCTGTCTGAGCCATAGCCTCAATCTGCAACACTCCGGGAAAAACAGGATTGTTAGGAAAATGCCCCATAAAATAAGGCTCATTCACAGTGATATTTTTTACCGCAGTTACAGTAGTTTCATCTAATTGAATAATTTTATCAATCATTAGAAAAGGATAACGATGAGGCAGGAGTTCTGCTATCTTGTTAATATCAAAAACAGGAGGCATTTTTGGGTCATAAACGGGTATTTGCTCTTTGTTTTGGGCTTTTTTCATTACTTTTTTAATTTTCTTGGCAAAGCCTACATTTGCCGCATGTCCCGGACGTGCCGCTAAAATTTGTGCTTTCAGTGGTCTGCCTACTAAAGCCAAGTCCCCCACTAAATCCAATAATTTATGACGAGCAGGTTCATTTTTATAGCGCAATTCTATATTGTTAAGAATGCCCTCTTTTTTTACTTCGACTTTAGGCTTGTTAAATAGTGAAGCTAAATATTCTAATTCTCCATCTTCTACCACTCTATCTACTATCACAATCGCATTGTTCAAATCCCCTCCTTTGATAAGATTATTTTTATAAAGCATTTCCAATTCATGTAAAAAGCAAAAAGTGCGGCAGGAAGCTATTTCCTCAGAAAATTGTTCTATATCATTCAAAGAGGCATGTTGGCTTCCCAATACGGGAGAATTATAATCCACCATTACAGTAAGGCGGTAGTCGTCTAACGGCAATGCGGCAATCTCTACATCTCTGTCTGGCTCTTGGTAGAAGATTCCCTGCTCAGGTTGGAAAAAATTTCTCAACATATCTTGTTCTTGCAGCCCACAAGTTTTTAATGCCGCTATGAACTGCTGAGAACTTCCGTCCATGATAGGGGGTTCGGGACCGTCTAACTGAATCAGTACGTTATCTATTTGCATGCCTACCAAAGCCGCTAAAGTATGCTCTACGGTATTTATCCTCGCCCCACTTTGTTCTATGGTAGTGCCTCTTGATAAGTCGACTACGTTGTCTGCATCGGCATCTACAATGGGTTGTCCTTCTAAGTCAATTCTCTGAAACTTAATACCGTGATTGGGGGGCGCAGGAAGAAAAGTCATGTTCGCTTGGACACCTGTATGCAAACCTACCCCTGATAAGGTAACTGATTTCTGAATTGTGTGTTGCTTACTATATAACATGGTATTTCAAAGTTCAATTTTTATTTGGCGGGTGAAAAAATATATTCACAACAATACTTATATCTACTTTGATTTTTGCAAAGTTACAATCTTTTTTTCAAGTTCTTCTATACGCTTCTTCAGTTCAGGTAATTTACGAGCAATCACATAGTTTTTTAGTTGCTCTCTGTGGTCTATGGCAGGGGCGCCAAGCACAGTCGTTCCTTCCTTTTCTATGGAGTTGGAAACTCCTGACTGCGCTCCTATGGTGGTACGATTGGCAATATGAACATGCCCTACTATGCCTACTTGACCTGCAATAATACAATTCTCACCTATGGTTGTCGAGCCTGAGATACCTACTTGCGAGGCAATTACAGTATTCTTACCAATTCTTACATTATGGGCTACTTGGATTAAGTTGTCTAATTTAACACCTTGCTCTATGATAGTTGCTCCCATGGTAGCTCTATCTATGGTAGTATTCGCTCCTATGTCCACGTTGTCTTCTATAACTACCGTACCTACCTGAGGAATAGCCTTATAAGTCCCATCTGGCTGAGGAGCAAACCCAAACCCATCACTCCCTATCACAGCTCCTGCATGAATGGTGCATTGACTCCCTATTTTACAGTCTGCATATATTTTTACGCCTGCATACACAATGGTATTATCCCCTATGCTTACTTTGTCCCCTATGTAAGCATGAGGGTAAATCTTGACATTGTTTCCTATCTTGGCATAATTACCTATGTAAGCAAATGCGCCTATGTAAACTCCCTCTCCGTAAGTGGCTGTGGGAGCGATGTAAGAAGGTTGTTCTATGCCTACTTTAGTAAAATTAATAATTTTAGCGTATTCTTCTAACAATATAGAAAAAGCAGTGTAGGCGTCGTCGACTAAAATAAGAGTAGATTGATATTCTTTTTTAGGTTCAAAATCCTTATTGATAATGACTGCACTTGCCTGAGTAGTGTATAAGTAGTTTTCGTATTTTAAATTAGATAAAAAGCAAATATCTCCTTCTTTGGCTTCTTGTATCTTTGCCAAATTGTTTATTTTTCTGTTATTATCTCCTTTTACTTCTCCTTGTAATATATGTGCGATTTGTTGGACTGTAAATTCCATTTGCAATGATAAGATAGACTAACTCCAAAATGAATCGAAACGATAATTTTGCAAAGTAAAGAAATTTACATCAATAGGCTTGAATAAAATTAAAGGTTTTTTCAATGAGTTGAACGAAAGTATGTAAAAGTTTGAGGCAAGTAAGTAACAAGTGCATATAAAAACCTTGAGGGTGAGATTTCTCCCTACCCTCAAGTTCTTTCAACCAGCTATGAATAGAAATATTTAAGGCAAAACCCTAAACATTTACTGTCTAAGCAACAAAGATATAGGGTAGGTATGATTTTTACAAATTTCCAAACTAAATTTTTTATTAGTTTACATTATCCCCCCTGAGTTGTCTGTATCGCTTTCTTGCCTCTACGGAATACATACTTCCTTGATAGTTAGTAAGTTGCTTTTGATAATATTCCATTGCTTTGTCCTTATTTTTCAGATTCTCATCATATATCTTAGCAATCAGGAAGTTAGCATCATCTGCCCAAATATCCTCGTTGTGTTCTTCTATAATTTTAGTAAGTTCATCTATTGCTTGCTCAAATTTGCCTAATTTTAAGTAGATATTTGCCTTTGCCCAAAGAATCTCATCGACAATAGGATGGTAGCTAAATTGCTTTTGCATTATTTTATATCGCTCTAAAGCCTGTTCGTATTGTCCTTGGAAAACAAGTAGGTCTATGGAAGCATATTCCTTTAGCGCTGCCTCGGTAGTGTCTAATGCAATATTATCCCCTATCAATAGAGAAAGTTGCATAGCATCATTGGCAATTTCTCGACTTGTCGCCAATTTTAGCACGTCTAAGTTTTCTTTTGCCAATTCAAAATCCCCTTTGTAGTAGGAAAGTTTAGCATTTTTCAACTTTGCCAGATGACCTAAGTCTTTCTCTTTTTGGCGTTTTTCTACTTGGGAGTAAAGTAAGGTAGATTCCCAAGGTTCGTTTTTGAGCAAATAAATATCTCCTAAATCTAATTTTACTTGGTCGGTAAAGTCTTTGCGGATAGTAGGCTTATTGATAATATCCTCAAAAATTTTGATAGCAGTATCTTTGTTATTCAAGTAAAAGGCTTGGAGTAGTGCCATGCTTCGCGCTGCCTCTGCGGTATAATCTACTAAGCCTAACTCTCCTATGATTTGTTGATAATCCTTGACTAAGGATTTGATTTTTTCTATATCTACAGGAAAAGTATTTTTTACTAATTCTTCTTTGGCTTTGACTAACTGACGACGCGCCATGACGTAAATGCTTTCTTTTCTATACTTTTCTACTAAGAATTCAAAAATCTTGATAGCGTTCTCATAGTCTTTGTTTTCCATAGCCAAATTACCAATATCGTAAATTCCGCTTCCTTCTAATTTTTTTCTTTTATCTACTGATTTGGCTTGGAAAAAAGCTTTGCCAAAGTTTTTCATCTGCACATAAAACCATACCAGCATCTCATTATACACAATTTTGTCAGGATAACGTTGAATAAACTTAAAAAGTACAGGCTCAATCTTAGCAAAATCCTCTTCCTCTCTCATGCGGGCTTGCATGATGTTTTCTATATATTCCAACTGCTCCTCATCATCTTTAAGAATATCTAAGTACTCAGTAATCATCATATCTGTTTTCCCCGCCATAGCATACAGGCTTGCCAGTTCGTAAGTAAACTTATCATTACCGTTCTTGCGTCCTGCCAAGTAGAGTTGCTCGGCATAATCATAAAGATTGGCATTAATGAAGTTACGCGCTGCATAACGAATCTGGGTATCATCTTTTTTTACAGTTTCCATATAAGCCGCAAAATGCTTCTCCGCTTCTTCCTTCTTTCCCCGCATAATCAAAAAAACACCATAATCCACTTGAAAAAGGCTTTCGTTAGGAAAGTTTCTAAGCTGTCGTTTGAGGTACTTTTCTGTTTCATCAAATTTTTCCAATTTGAGCAAAGCATCTAAGTAATTCTTATGCACGGTAAATACAAACTGCCTTTCTTTGGTGATATTACTATATATGGAAATTGCCTTCTCATACTCTCCATTGCTGTAATATTCATTTGCCAAATCTATTTCCTTGTCTTGAGCAAAAACAAACGCAGGCAGACACATTACAAAAACCAATACTAATCTTTTCAACATAATTCTTCTGAATTTTAAATCATAAAACAGTAAACCTCAAACTCAAAATTTGTTTGTTCACAAATCAACAACAATATACTAAAAAAATTGATTTATATAAAATAGATTTTATTATACTTATTAAGACGTGAATATGTGAATAAGTGTTTGGAGAAAAATGCTAAAAAACTTATTCAATATTCATTCACTTGGATAGACATAGGTAGGCAGTCTATCTTTGGGTTTAAGATAGATTGTGTTCTTTATTCACACCATTTTTGAATAGTGGATAGAAGATATGAGCTACAGTGAATAAAAGACTAAGTGAATAATATGTGAAAAAATGAAAATAAAAAAAACAAACTTTGAATAAGGTATTTGAATAGGCAAATCCGTGTAACTTATTCAAGTTATTCTAATATTATTCATTTTCTATTCAACTAAAATTCACAAGATAGTTGAACAATTCTTGAATGATGTAGCTTTTACAAAGTTAAAATATAAAAATACTAAAATCAAATAATATTGAAATTATTTTTATTTATTGATTTTATTTGATTTGTTCAGTGTCGTCTAAATCGATTAGATTGTCCTCATAGTCCCAGTTAGGTTTGACTTCTATCATTTCCTTAAAGAAAAATATTTTCTCAGGAGGAATGCGCTTTTTAAAATCTCCTTTTTGCCATTTGCCATCGTTGTTTTCGTCTATCAACACTCTGATGCGTTTTTTCCCCGGTTTTACGTAAGTAAACTTGAAATTGGTAGCGTTGGCGACCTCTTGCTCTACTTGTTTATATCCTTCATCTAAAAGTTGAATAATGAAGGACTTGTACTGCTGAGAGCGAACCTGCCCGCTAATAGTTCCAAATTCATCTGGCTTTTTGATGGGATAGGAAATGATAGGTCGGGCAGCGGAAGAGTCATTTTCTACGGAAGTAAAAACTCCTTTTTTAAGCGTAAAATTAATGGGTTCTTTGGAGAATATTTTTTTAGAAATACTCACCTCTGTTCTATTTTCGTTCCATCGGAAATCGCTTATTGCTAGCTTTTGCCCTATGGTATCTTTTAGAGAAACTTTGTAAAAAATGCTATCGAGGTTGATAGCTTCTCGCATTGGTTTATTGAATCTAAAAGTAAGATTGACTTGATAAGTACTGTCTTTACGAGGCTCGAAAGCTGTACCACTCTTCGGGAACTCGCTGAAGGACAGTCCAATAGGTCTAAGTTTATCTACCTGCTCGAACCTAATTTTGCTGATTTCTGTGGCAGAGTTGCCAAGACTATCCTTAACGGTAAATGTGATTTCTATGCTATCTGTGTTAGTATTGCTGGTGTGAAAAAAACGGACAAAGTCTTTTTCTTTGGTATGTAATACTGTTGTATCATATTGACTATCAGAAAACTTTACTTCATAGCTATCTATTTCTTTGCTTGCTCTCCATTCTATATAGTGCCTATTTTTTCTTGGTCTAAGCAATTTGATAGGCTTTAAGTCGTAGTTTGTGACTCTGAGTTCATCTATCAAAGCGAAAGGGCGATTAGTCAAGTCCACAGGTTTGTCTAAGAACGCAATTTTTTCCTCTATGTCCCCGTTATAGATATTATCCTTTTTTTTATCTTCTACCAAAGCATAGATTTTATATTTCGCTGGTTTCAAGTTGCGGAGTTTAAATCTGCCTAAGGAATCTGTTTTGGTATAGTATAAAGGTTTATTTTTCTCAATATCAAGTGTATCTGCCGCATCATAAATTCCTACTGTACCTTTAATAATAGGCTTATTGGTGTACAAGTCCCTTACAATGCCTTGAATAAAAGAAGAATCTATCGAACTACCTGTACTAAAAGCCAATTTGAGATTTTCTACCTTATTTTTTTCAGTTACATCTGCTACTACGTCCCCAAAGTCAAGCACGTAAGTAGTATTAGGTGCAAGGTCTTTCTTAAAAGTAAGCGTCAAATTGGGTTGCTTGATTTTGTATTCATAGTCATTATCTTCGCTAAGGCTTGGAGTAATAAGCAAACCTTGTTTAATATTTTTCAGTTCTATGTATTCGTTAAATTGGAGTGTAATCACTCTTCCTTTGAAATTGGTGCTTTGGTCTTTTGGAATAGCATTGAGTAAGACCGGAGGTTTTTCATCTTTCGGACCTCCCGTAGGCGTACCGATGCTGGCACAGGCATAAAGCAAAAATGAAATAAATAAAAATGTGAATAAGTATTGAATAAGTTGATAAATAACTTTCATTGCCTTTTACTTTTTCTTACAAATGTATAAAAGTCTTTGGTAATGAGAGTGTTATTTTTTTAAATATTAACAAAAATTTATGTAAACTTAGCTAATGATAGGGCTACTCATTGCTTGATAGTACCCTGCCCTACACCAAATATAACTTCAAGGCGCTGTGGACTAAACTTTTGAGTAAATGTAAGGTAAGCATTTTGAGTTCTTGTCTATGATTTTTATATCCATAACATAAGCACTTAAAACACCCAAGCAACAGCTACATTCACAAAAAAACCACTATAATCAAAAGGAGTTCTTGAAATTTTTTGATTATTATATTGAAAATCAAAGAGATTATCGTCAGGATAGAATCTTGCAGTAGTATTAGAATTATCATTTCTGTTCCTCGAAGGGCGATTTTGGGAGAATCGTATCCTTGTACCGCCAAGAAAGTTAAACTGATGTCCTCCTGTAATTTTGATATGTGCTATCCTGCCCATAGGAAATCTTAAACTTGCAAAAGGACGCAAACCAACATTTTCATCTATCAGAGAAGTCGTAAAAGTATTGTTGGTATCGAAAAATCTTCCTTGCAGATAAGTGGACTGTCTAAGTATTCTTCTATCTAATTCTTTGGTAGCTATTTGATAAAAAGCTCCTGAGCCTATTTGTAATAAAGTTCTACTATTCTTACCAAGTGGTATGTTTTTTCCTCCTGAAATACCAAAGTAAGAGCCAATCATGCCTCCAAAAGTAAACTGCATATCGAATCCTAAGAATCCGCTACGGTAGCCTCCTATCTCTACACCAAAGTTTATATTAGGTGCGTAGGTATGTTCGGATATGCTCTTTGTATTATAAATCAATTCATTAGCTGAAACTGGAAATGTTATGGTAAATTGAGAGGCTCTTACCTGCCAAGAATTCATGCCCGCTCCTACAAACAAGGCAAAGTAAAGATTATTTCTTAAAGGCATTTCATCATTTGTAGTGGGTAGATTTTGAGCATGAGCGAAAAGGCACAAGAAAATATAAATAGGTAAAAGCAAAATAATTTTA